>Ga0160473_100010_pt1 | contig 281335 bp, 247 predicted proteins | sample HID1975I_E11MG_FD_108217 | JGI IMG/M metagenome (GOLD analysis project Ga0160473, IMG submission 108217) | Enriched soil microbial communities from UW Madison campus, WI, USA - HID1975I_E11 MG | ecosystem: Environmental > Terrestrial > Soil > Unclassified | place: USA: Madison, Wisconsin...
CTACAACGGGGAGAACCCGGTGCCGTATGACCTGCCCAAGGACATCCGATATTCGGGCATGGTCTCGCGCTCGCTCAAGCAGGGGGAAGTCCAGAACGCCAGCCTGATCACCATCGACGACCAACGCGGCGCAGAGCGGCTGATGCTCCATGCCGAGCGGGACTTGCAGCAGAGTGCAGAGCGCACCAGTTCAGTGACTGTCGGCAACGACCACAACATCAGTGTCGCGGGCATCTTGACGATGTCCATTGGCGGCTTCCTCGACGGATTGCGCGACTCGGTACTGGAAGATTCGAGCGCATCCGTCAAGGAGACCAGCAACTCGACAAACGAGGTAAGCAACTCGGTCACGGGCGAGAGCAACTCGGCGACCGGAACCAGTCGTTCGGTTACCTACATCAGCCGATCCGCGACGGGAATGGTTGTCTCGATGACTGGCACGCGCATCTCGATGACCGGTCTGGCCGTGGGCTGCACAGGAACCGCCACCTCATTCACGGGTTGTGCCACGTCATTCACGGGAAAAAGCGTCAGCTTCACCGGGATGAGCACGAGTTTCGTTGGCGTGTCGACGTCGTTCACGGGAGTGTCGACGGGTTTCACCGGGGTCAGCACCAGCTTCACTGGTACTTCCGTCGGAATGACCGGCATCTCCACCTCCCTCACGGGCGCGGCGACATCGGTAACAGGCGTCAGCACATCGATGACAGGCGTGTCCTGTTCGATGACTGGAGTATCCAAATCGATGACGGGTATGTCGAAGTCCCTCTTGGGTATCGAGTTTGTCGCCATTGGAGTCGACACGGGCGCGACCGGCTCGTTGGTGGCTTGCACTGGCGTGTCCATCAGTCGAACCGGGGTCTTCAACGGCACCACTGGCAGCGCGAACAGCGTGACGGGCACAGCCATCAGCCAGACGGGCTCGTCAACCTCGTCTACCGGCACGAGCTCATCGACGACGGGCACCAGCAAGAGCAGTACGGGCTCCTCGACCAGCACGACCGGCTCGTCGACGTCGACCGCCGGGCAGTCGACCAGTTGCAGGGGCGTCGCACGGGCCAACATTCAATCCACCCGCAGCTCGACTGGAATGCAAGTCAGCTGCACGGGCACGCAATTCACCTACAAGTCCAGCAAATCCAAGAGCTAGCGCCAAGACCCGATGCACGTACACAAGCCACAGGCACTGACAGTCTTACCCGCGCCGACACAGATCGGCTCTCAAGCTTTCATGGGATTGTCGGTTGGATGCGGCTTCCGGCTGAGTGATCCGCGCATCCTCGCCCATGAGTCACAAGTGTGGAGTGCATTCGCGGCAGCTCCGCTGACCGTACCGCTCATGGAGGCGTCCATGCCCAAGATGCATGCGGAGTGGTTGCTCGGTGGCCATGGCGCGTGCGTCGCCGAGGCCATCGAGATTGGCCGCAAGATCGACTGGGAGGTTCACGTCATCCTGCAAGGTGTTCGCAAGGCTGTCGTTTGTAGTGCCGAGGCTCGATCATGGCCGGACGGAGCCGCCACCACGCTTGTGCGCGCGCGTCTACCACTGGACCATGCCTATGCGATGAGGGACCTGACGGCAGAACACAACCCGTCAGGTATCCGCGCGGACGCCGCGCTGCGAATGCTCAGGCCATTGGGCGCGGTTGCCCATCCACTGGCAGGCATGGGGCCGATGGATCCACGCTGGGCTTCGCGCTCCCGCTGGCTGCCCATGCGCTCAGGCACACTCGATCCGTTTGGAAGGGACGGGACTCACATGGGCTGGCCTGCCGACATGGACTTGCGGTACTTCCAACTCGCGCCCGAGGACCAGCGCCTCCCGGTCGACCATTGGACTGGCGGCGCCGAATTCGCACTCACGGGCGTTGGCCGGGACGGCCGTGGGTTCCAGGGCCGCCTTCCGGACCTTGCCGCGCAGTTGATGGTCCGCCGCGGCAGAAACTCTCCCATGGAGTCCGTATCGCTGAAGCTGCAGACGGTTTGGTTTCTTCCGGATGCCGACCTGGGTGTCATGTGGTGGAGCGGCACCACGCCCATTGATTGCCTGCTCTCGGAAGAGATCGACATGGCGGTCGCCGCCGTCCGCGACACGAGCGCCCAGATGTCGGTCGAACAGCTGGAAATGGTCCTGAACCGCCGGACATCCGGCCGAACGTCAAGTGCATATGCCATGCGAGACAGCGATCTCCTGCCGGATCGCGCGCACGGTTGGGCGTGGGAGCTGATTCTTTCGCCGCGCGACCATCCGGATGCCATGCCGGCCGCGTACAGCCACCAGAGCTGTCTTGACCGGATGGACGACTTCGAGTCTCAGATCGACGACATGCTCAATGCCAGCAAGACCCTCGCCGCCCTCCGGAAGCAGGCGAAGGACGAACCATGGAAGGAGGGTGAAGCACTGCTGACTGCGCAGCAGCCTCCGGCGCGGTCATGGCGAGAACAACTTGGCGACAAGGAGCCGCTGACCAACGCCGACATCATTCGCGCAGAACTCCGCGGCGTGCAGGTGGCCGACAAACGGCTCGACAGCGTGCGCTTGACCGAGGCGGACCTGAACCACTCCCAGTGGTCCGGCTGCGAATTCCATGCCGTCGACTTCACAAGGTGTCGCATGGACAACGCAACCTTTGCGCGATGCCGCTTCGTCCGATGCCGATTCGCCGAATGCTCGTTGTCCTTCGTCTCGATCGATGGGTGCGAGCTGGACAGTTGCAGTCTCGGCGAATGCAACGTCGATCACGCAAGGTTCGCCGACAACACTTGCGTCCAACTCACCCATCAGGCGCTTCGCGGCGCCGGCTTTGCCATCAGCAACTCCCGATGGGACGGGGTGACATGGCAGGATTGCAACGTCCGTCAGGCGCGCTGGTCGGATATCCGGGCCACGAGCTGCAGCATGTCGCAGTGCAGGTTCGACGATCTCGCGGTCACTGCATGTCACCTCGAGCGCTTGAGCATCGTCGACTGCAAGCTCGCAAAGAGCACCTGGTTGAGATGCTCGGGGAGCTCGATGAACTGTGCTGGAGGCACCAGCCTGTCAAACGCAAAGCTCGAGGATTGCACCTTCGGAACTTCCAGCTGGGTCGAGGTGGACGCGGCCCACATTCAGGTCCGCCGGTGCGTCTTCAAGCCGCTGTACGCCAAGGGGCTGCAAGCACCCGAAAGTCGATGGGAGCATTCGGACCTGAGTGGTGCAAACCTCATGCATGCGTATCTGCTCGACATGCGTCTCGAAGCGACCTCGCTCAAGGACGCAAACATGTATGGAGCGGATCTGCGCGGAGCCCGCATCAAGGACTCGAACCTCATCCGCCTGCAAGCCGGATGGGTAAGGGAGCCAGAAGCATTGACGCGACGGGGCAACCTGAGCGCACGTGCGCAGCTGGTACCAAGGAGGGGTGCTTGAACGCGGACGATCTCCATCCTGCCGAGGCAGACCTTGCCGCGCACAACATGCCGCCCACGCCCCAGAAGGTCGAGACGGCTTCCTTCGAGGACAGCACCTTGCGCGAGTCGCTGGATCTCGTCGATCTGGTCGACTGCACGTTTCGCGACATCGTCTGGCATGGCACATTGCGTCGCGTTCGATTCGTTCGCTGCCGCTTGGTGAACGTGCAGTGGCATTCGACGTCCTTCGAAGACGTGTGCTGGGACGATTGTGTGTTCGAGCGGGTCCGCTTCGAAGCTTGCTCGCTCGACCGCTGCAACTTCACGGGAGGCACGGCAAAGGGCATCGGCCTCAGAAAAAGCGCCCTGGTGAACTGCACCAGTTCGCAGGCCGAATGGGAGCAGTTGTTGCTGGCGGAGTCGACCGTCGAGCATTGGGCTCTTGTCGACTGCAAGCTTGGCGACGTCGAGTTCAGCGAAGCACGCGTGATCGACCTTGCAATTGCCGAATGTGAAGTGACTGACCTTCGAATGTATTCGCTGGCCTTGATGCGCCTGGTGGCGAGCGGCAGCAAGCTGCACTCCATGATCCTTGTGGACTGCGCCGGAAGCTCCAATCAATGGATCGGTTGCGAGCTTCGACTTGCACGCTATGAAGGGGTGAGACTGAGGCAATGCGGCTGGACTCGCAGCGAGTGGAGAGACGGGCATTTCCTGCGCTCGAATCTCGAGCTTGCGGCCTTCAACGAGGCTGTGTTGCACGGTGTGCAATGGATAGAAAGCCCGTGCGACCGGCTGATCTTCGACGGTGCACGACTGGCCGATTGTCGTCTGAACGCCCAGTCCATGCCCGGCTTGTCGTTGCGCGATGCCACATTGGATGGCGTGGATCTGCGAGGCCTGCAGGCTCGTGGACTGGACGCTCGCGGCGCCAGATTCAACGGCACCAGGCTCGACGGCGTCGACGCCAGCGGTGCGGTCCTGATTGGACAACTGCGGTCGACCTGGCGCGGCGCGAAGCTGCCGGGCGCGCGCTTCGAAGAAGAGCCCGACCTGCGCGATGACGCCTGGTGGGAAACGCACAAGCCCGGTCCGAACCCAAAGGAATGACCAAATGAATCAACACATGCCAGTGCAGGGCGCAGCAATGGCTCTCGGCGGCGAGACCTCCGGTGAACGTGACCTGGGTGTTCTACCGCGTCTGATGCGAATGTCGCCGATCGGAGAGCGCGAGCCAAGAGCCACTGCCGCCGGTGTCTTCACTGTCTGCTTGGGCGAGGCGGGCGTCGATGGGCAATGGCGCATCGCGTGCGCTGGCCGCATCATGCATGTGGTTCGATCGGAAAGTTGCCTTTTGCAACCCATGGCGGGGGACACCGTGCAGCTGCTCGTTCCCGACCATGGTGCTCGCGCCTGGATTGTGTCCGTGCTGATGAGTGCATCTCCCGAGGAACTGACGATCGACGCAGGTCAAAAAGCGCTACGCGTCAAGGGGCGCGAGGTCACGATCAGCAGTGAGACGACGCTGGCGGTAAAAGCCGACAGAATCTCGCAAAAAGCAGTCTCCATCGACGAATCGGTAGCTCGCAAGACTACGATGTGCTCAGGCGCTCAGATCGTTCAGTCCGGCTCGATGATGATTGATGCGGACCGCCATCTGAGTCTCCGCTCAAAGCTGGCCACCGTGACGGCCGAGAGCTTGCTGAAGATTGATGGCGCCCAGATCCACATGGGCTGAAGCGTGAGGGAGGAGATCAAGATGTACGCCAATTGTCAGGCAGGAGGGCAGGACCTTGCGCCTTCCGATGTATGCGCTACGCCGCCATTGGGCATTCCCATTTCCTATGTGAACACTGCCAACGGGCCGGAGGCGATACCAAACATCCCGACGATCGTCTACGTTGGCGGTCCTGTTCACAACATGAACACAGTCATTCCGGTTACGCACGGTGACGAGCCGGGCTCCATGGGTGGCGTGGCCTCGGGAACCGTTGCTTCAAGTTCAAGGCATGTCACCGGCGCTGACTTCTTTCTGATCAACGGCGCTCCGATCACTCGGATGACAAGCGTCAATCTTCCGAATTCACAGAATACAAGCGGAACCCGCATTCAACCGAGTCAGACCAAGATCATGGTCATCGGATAAGAGCATGCTTCATTGTTTGCGGGCACGTGGCGTGGTCTGGCTGTGCGGTGTCATCCTCGTCCAAGGTTGCAGCCTCTTGCGCAATCCTATTGACATCCCTGCTGAAGGCATGCGGGCCATCCGACGCGATCGCGTGGTTCACGTCACGTTGCTTGGTGGCGAGCATCTCAATCCGGGAGCCGATGGACGTGCGCGTCCGGTGCAGTTGTGCGTGTACCTCGTCACGCGGTCCGATTGGGTGCCCGAGGACGTCTGGTCCGACGAGGACAAATGCACCAAGGGCGCGAACGGAGACGATGTCATCGTGAGCGAAAGACGTGTCGTTGCCGCCAATCGCGCTCAGCCGGTCGAGATGAAGATGCCATCCAACGAAGAGGGCTGGCTCGTCGTGGATCCTGACTTTGCCAATGCAAGCCGGACTCAGGCGCCGTTGCGGCTGCGGGTCAACGCTTCGGAGTACAGCTCGCATCTGGTCCTTCTCGACGGGACAAGTGCAATGGACGGCTACGGCAACCGGCCCGTACGCCGTCGCCAGGACCGAAGCAGGGCTCCTGCAGACGTGCCAACGCACACGCGTCGCGATGTCGGAGGCGCCGCCGAGGTCCAGCGTTCTGTTCCGGTGCCTGGCGCCGCGAGCGCGTCGGTGCCTGCGCCGCGCGCGACAACCTGGCTACCCGCGCGCAGTTCTTCGGGGTCGGGGCAATGATTGGGGGCAATCAGTGAGTCAGATCAGCTGCAATCGCGTGGCTTGGGTCGAAGGTATGTTGATCGAAGTCCAGCACTTCCAGCAGATGGAGCGCTCGATCGAGCACCAGTTCACGATGCGATCGGCGTTGCTGGACAACCATCGTTGGGGCTTCACCAGGTTCGAGATCGACGAAGAATCCATTGGACTTGGGCGCTTGGGGATACGCGTCGCCAAGGGCATCTTTCCGGACGGGACTGCCTTTTCCATTCCGGACACCGATGCGTTCCCGGACTATCTCGAGATCGACGCCGCTCAGCCAGGCGAAGTGTTCTGTCTGGCTGTGGCCCGCGCTCATCTGGGCGGTGGCGAGGTGGCGTTCGGCAATGTCGAGCGACCTGCGCGCTATCGGACGCAGGAGATCGAAGTCGCCGATGCCAATCTCGGACTGACCGACTCAGGGGCGCCGCGGCGCGTGGGGATGAGCACCTGCGTGCTGCGCATGCGCTTGTGCACGGAATCGCAGTTGCGCTCGGACGAGACATTTTTACCTCTGGCCCGCGTCCTTGGGCGTAACGGGTCTCGTGAGATCCAACTGGATGCGCGTTTCATACCTCCGCTGGTCGATGCCAGGGCGCATCCGTCGCTGCTTGCGTTGTGCAACGAGCTGCAGAGCATCCTTCGCTTGCGTCTGGGTACCCGCTCAGGCCCTCGATTCCTGTCGGCGGGTTCCGGCGTTGCGGAGCTCATCGAACTTCTGATGGTGCAGGCACTGTCGGAATATCGGCTGAGGCTGGGTCATCTGGAGGCCTTTTCTCCACTGCCGCCAGCGCTCCTGTTCTCGGAGATGACCGGGCTGCTCGGCCGGCTGTCGGTCGTTCCAAGTGTCGAACGCGAACTGGAGGAATCGGATTGGAAGTACAACCACGATGATCTTCAGGGAAGCTTCGAAGGTCTTGCGCGGGCCCTGCGTCGCGCGCTGGCGTTGGTCATCGAGACGCCTCTCGTCATCCTGCCATTTGAAAACCAGGGTGACGGCTTCTACCGGTGCGTGCTCGACCCCCAGTGGAAGTTGCAGAAGCTCGTGTTTGCGTTCTCCGCAGACGTTCCTGCGGACGCCTTGCGACTCAAGTTGCCGCAGCAGTTGAAGTTGGGTCCTGTCGAGAAGATCCAGTACCTCGTCGACCTTCAACTGCCGGGCGCCCGGTTGCGGCCGGTGTCCGTCGTTCCCCGCCACGTGCCGTACTTCGCGCAAAGTGTCTATTTCGAGGTGGAGGCGGCGGATCCGTATTGGCAGCAGACGGTCAACAGCGCAGCCATGGCGCTGCGTGTCGTGGGGGATTTCTCGAACTTGCGCTTCGAGGCCTGGGGCCTCCGAGAGGGCAAAGTGGCATGAGCTTCTTCAACAACATGTCGGAGGTCCTCCGGCGCGCAACCGGCGCGAATGTCAGTTCGCCGCAAGCGGCGCTGAACCGACTGCCCGGCACGAGCGGCGCCGTGACCCAACTCGACTCGGTCCTCGGCTCGGCGAGAGCCATGAGCGGTGGCGGGCAACTCGAGGGGCAGCAACAGCAGACCAGCCTGGTCGAAGACGCAATCGACAAACAAGGAGGCGGCGATGCGGGCGCCGGCGCCCTATGGCAGGACGACGGACCGCGCCGTCCTGCCATAGGGCGTGGATTGACGCCGGCACGTCCAGCGATTCTGCGCCCCGGCCGCAGCGAATCCCGCTGGGCCAACCCGTTCATAGACGTGGCAATGCCCGTGCTTCTACGCCTCGAACAGTTGCGTTCCTTGAAACAGTTGCACGAGCCAGCCGCTCGCGCCCAGCTCTCCCTGGAGATCAAGTTGTTCAGGGATCGGCTGGCCAGGTCCGATGTGGGGTCGGAGCCGACCGCGGACGCGTCCTACCTCCTTTGCGCCTACGTCGACGAGGTCGTGAACGACGCCGCGAGAGAGGCATCGGTTGCCCCCTACGGCGGCGAGCCGAGCCTTCTCGTCGAATTTCATGGCGATGCGTGGGGAGGCGAAGACGCCTTCGTGGACCTTGAGCGCTGGATGCGGGCTTCCCCGCCGCAACTGGCCATCCTTGAGTTCTACGAGTTGATCCTTTCCTTCGGGTGGCGAGGACGCTATCGCATCATCGAGCGTGGTGAAGTCCTGTTGGGCGACCTGCGCTCGGAACTCCACGGGATGATCTGGCGCGAGCAGAAGCTCGGTTGGCTCTCGGCACCCGTCCTCGAAGTCGCGCCCGTACAGCGTCGGCGCAGGTTCGGCCCTGCGCTGTTCCTTGCGGTGTCGGGCCTCGTGCTGGCGGCAATGTACGCCTGGCTGGTGCTGGACCTCGATTCGCGGGGGCGGCCGATCCGGGAGGCACTTGCGGCATGGGATCCGCCTGTGAAGACCATCAACCTCGCCGAGACACTTCCGCCGCCTCTTCCGGGGCTGTTGTCGGAGGGGTGGGTCGCAGCGCAAAAGGACCCGCAGGGATGGCGGCTGGCCTTCAAATCGGACGGCGCGTTCGCTGTTGGCAAGGCGAATTTCCGGCCCGAGTTCAAGCCGCAGATCGATCGTCTCGGGTTGGCCTTCGCGCCATGGCCAGGTGACATCGAGGTGATCGGACACTCGGACAGCAGGCCCATGCGCGGTAGTCGAGAGTTCCCTGACAACATGGCGTTGTCACAGGAGCGTGCGCGCGTCGTGGCGGAAGAACTCAAGCATACGGCGGTGGCTGGCGGGTCGCGCGCGCCTGCCAATGCATTGTCGCGCGACATCGGGTACTCGGGACGGGGCGCCACGGAGCCGGTCGATCCCGCCAGAACGGCTGCCGCGTACGAACGAAACAGGCGCGTCGAAGTGCTCTGGCGTGTCCGCGACATCGAGCCGCAGACGCCAAGGACGGTGGCGCGATGATCCGACTGAGCTTGCGAATCGTGTTGGGGGCGCTCATTGCATGCGCCATCTGGTGGATCGGCCCGCTGATCGCGATCGGCGTCTATCACCCGCTGGGTCCGTTGCTGCTGCGTCAGATCCTGGTTGCGATCCTGCTGCTTTGGGCCTTCTGGCCGATCCTTGTCATCGTCTGGGCGAAGCTCGCAATGGGGCCGCGACGGGTGCGCCGCCAGCCGAAGCCCGCCGCCGCAGCGCCGGGCGGCCTTGCCAAGCGGCTTGCCGATCTGGACGCGCAACTGCGCCAGCGTTGGATGAAGGCCAACCCGGGCTGGCGTTCACGCTGGATCGCGCGCTGGCGCGCACCCCATCTCGCTGCCCAGCCTTGGTTCCTTGTCGTCGGCGCCAGCGGCAGTGGCAAGACCACCTTGCTGCGCAGAGCCGGCGTGGGCCTGAACGGTCATGCCGATCTTCTCGGCAGGAATGGCAGTGAAGAGGGTCATACCGTGGACGCCAACTTCTGGCGCGCCGGGAATGCCATCTGGATCGACATCAACGGTCTTTGGCTGGAGGGCGCGGACGAGGGCGCTGCCGAATCACAAGGCGAATGGCGTTCCTTGCTTGCAGCGTTGCGAAAGATCGGCCGCGCACCGCATCTCGATGGCGTCCTGCTGTGCGTGGATTGCGACTGGCTGCTCAAGGCGTCGACAGAGACCCGCAAGCGCGTCGCCGACGGCGTCAGAGCGCGCCTGCGCGAAATGGCCGACCTCCTGGGGTTGCAGCTTCCGCTGTACGTCGCGGTGTCGGGGTTGGACAAGATTCCCGGAGCCACCTCCTTCCTGAGCGGCCTCGACGACGCCATTGTGGAGAATGGCCTTGGATTCGGTTTTCCGGCCAGCCGGGGGGCGCCGACCGGGGATGTCGTCGCGGCGCTCTACGAGGACGGCATGAAGGCGCTGGAAGAGCGGGTGCAGCAGCACGTGCTCTTCATGGCTCCGGACACCGTGGATCCCGAACGAAACGCCGAGCGTCTGAGATTCGTCGAGCAACTCTCGCGGCTACGGCGTCACCTGGGCGACTACCTGGGCCGTAGTGTGCTCGAAGGCGCGGCCGAAGGGTTTGCGATCAGGGTGCGCGGCGTATGGCTCGGATCGTCGATCGATCTCACAGGAGACGACACGGCGAGCTTGCTGGAGGCGGATGACGTCGAACTGGAGGGATACGGCGTACATCGTCTGGCGCCGAGTTGGAACATTGGTCTGCGGCAGATGCTCGAGGAGCGGGGCCTGGCGACGCCGACGCAACCGGCCAAGGTTCGCCATCGCATGTGGGGCCTCATGGCCTGGGGCGTCGCCGCTGTCGCCGCCTGCGTGATCGGTGCCGTGCTGTTTGCGGGCTACCTCATCGAGCGCAACTATCTCGAGCAGGTATGGGCACGCTTCAACGAAGGCAAGCGTCTTGCAGAAGCGCAGTCCGCCGAGGCGATGCCGGCGGCTGCACTGGTCGACGTGATGACGCAGATGCGCTACGTCAATGACAACGTGGTCAGCACCAGCCAGGCCGTCGTCGCGCCGTACTGGGAACACACACGGGTTTCAGGCGCGGCGCAGGCCACCTACAGAAAGCATCTGCGCAAGTCCCTGATGCCCGGCCTCTACAACTATGTCGGCGAGACGCTCATTGCCCAATTGCAGGGCGAGCCGGGCGACATCTACGAGACACTCAAGGTCTATCTCATGCTGTCGAGGCCGCAGCATCGAAACGCAGACGAACTCATCCGATGGATGGACCAACAGTGGCGCAAGCTGGAACGGGCCGGTTCATCGGGGGACGACCGCTCGGAATACGAAGCGCACCTGCGAGCGCTGTTCAGTACTGCGGGCATGCCCGCGACGCCTGAGGATTCCGCGCTCGTGCAGGAAGCTCGGGCCAGGGCATCGCAGATTCCGAGTGTCTCGCGGGTGATCGACCGCGCCAAGAGTGGCGGACTGCCGGCCAAGGTCGAGGACGTTTCGCTTGCAAGTGCAGGCGGGTTCATGGCGTCCACGATGTTGCGCATGCGCGGCGATCTTTCGCCAACCGACGCCGCCATTCCCGGCTGGTATACGCGAGCAGGCTATCAGGATGTCTTCAAGCCGCGCCTGCGCGATGCCGCGATGGATACGCTCGAAGAGGAGAGCTGGGTCCTGCGCGACGAGAAGCTTGACGGGAATACCTTCGAGATCGAAAAGGCCGCTGAGAAGTTGGCCGACGCAGCGCGGGCCCAGTTCCTGCAGGAGTACATCCGCCGCTGGCAGACATTCCTGAACGACGTGACGGTCCGACACTATTCGGGAATGGATGACGCCGCCCAGATCGCTTCGTCGTTCCTCGATCCGCAGTCACCGTTGGCATTGCTGCTGCGCTTTGCTGGCAAGGAGACCAGCCTGACCGGCAACTACGAAGGGAATGTCGACAGCTGGATTGATCGGCAGAAGCTCAATCTCGAGCGCGGGCGCCGGGCGATCGTCGGCGAGCTGGCCGGCGAGCGGGCACGATTCAGGCGCCTGCCAGAGCATGTCGTCGATGATCACTTCGAAGCCATTCGTCGACTCGGCACCGAGCTGGTCAAATCGGCCAGCGCCGGGACCGGCAGCAATCCGCTGGTTCGCCTGTTCGAGCCGCTTGCGCGGCAACTGAACCTTGTCAACGGCGCCATGCTGAGCGGACAGGTGCTTCCGAAGTTCGACGCGTTCGCCAGGTTGCGCGCCCAGGCGGGGAGGCAACCCGAGCCGATTAGAGGGATCGTGCTCGACCTCGTCAACAGCGGGAGCCGAGCCGGCGTCAATGGCGCGAGGAGCGTCCTGGCCGAGTCTGCAGCAAGCGCCAGTCGTTCCTTCTGTCAGCAAGGATTGCAGGCGCGCTACCCCTTCGTTCGCTCGGCGCAGGCCGAAGTGACGGTGCAGGATTTCGAGAGGTTGTTCGGGCCGCAAGGCACGATGGCCACCCACTTCCAGGAGCACCTGGCGCCCTACGTGGACACATCGAGTTCGCCCTGGCGCGCCAGACCGGCCGATGGCGACAAGGGGTTGGTGCCTGCGGATGCGCTGGCTTCATTCGAGTCTGCACAACGCATCGGCGCGTCGATGCTGGATGAACAGGGAAATCTGCGCATTGCCGTCATGCTGCGTGTCGTGGACATGGATCCGCAGATCGGCGAGCTCTTGCTGGAGATCGGCCCCACCGAGATCCGCTACGCGCACGGAAGCGTGGCGAGAAAGCAGATCAACTGGACCGGGGCGGCGGGCGGGCCCGGCGGCAAGGTCTACGTCAGGAGCACCGTGCGCACGGTCGACGGGCGCGTGGACGTCAAGCAGTACGACGGACCCTGGGCGCTGTTTCGCTTCTTCGATTCGGGCCGCGCGGTCGGGTCGGGCGCGGATGTCCGGGAAACAGTCCATCAGACGCCGCTGGGCACTGTGCGTCTGAACTGGCAGTCGCTCAGCACGCCAGCGCCGCTGTGGTCGCGCTTGCTGCGCAGCTTCTCGTGCCCGCGCTAGCGGGGTTGTTGACTAGTAGGAAAAGGGAGAAAACCATGATCGATCCTTCAAAGATCTTCGAAGCCGTCCAGGCCGCACACGACATCGGCGCCAGTGCAACGTCGACCATGTCCAAGCCATTCATGGACAAGGTGCAGACGCGCGACATCGGGTCTGGGGACAACGCCAGCCAGATCACCGACGGGGTGAACCAGGCATGTCAGCAGATGCTCGGACTGATGGGCGGCGTCAAGGAGTCCGTGCTCAACCAGTTGGCGGTCATCCAGGACAAGCAGCGGCGCGAGAAGACCTACGACTTCCAGCCTGCAATGGATGACTTGCGGCCCACCGACGCCCAGGGGTGGCCGCAGGAACTCGGCGACGAGTTCTTCAAGCCGTTCTTCGGCAAGTAGTTCGTGCCCGACTGGCTGCGGGGACGCTGTGCTCAATCCAAACCTCTACATTTCGCCAAAGCCGCTGGATCCAGTGGCGCACAAGGATCTTCGGTTTTCCGATGGCTCGCGCGCGATCGGCTGTGCCGAGCGCGTGAATGTCGTCTTCATCACTGCCCAGGAGTTCGATGCCGCGTGCAAGGAGTTCCCGATTCTCTTCATGACCGCGGGCGAGGATGCGCTCGGTCGGCCCCAGGTCGCACCTGTGGCCGTCATGGGTCTGCAGGAGGGAGAGAACCACTTCATCAGGCTCGGCAAGGGAGGCAGGGCACAGTGGCTCGGACGCTATACGCCAGCTTTCCTGCGCCTCTACCCATTCACCGTCGCGCGGGTCGACGAAGCTCATTGGGGCCTTTGCATCGACGAGGATTGGCAGGGGTGGTCGACAAGAAAAGGGGTGCCGTTGTTCCAGGATGACGGTACGCCAAGTGCGCTCGTGTCCGAGATGCACGGGGCGATCGGCCAACTGGAGGCGCAGACCGAGGTCACCCGCGTCTTCGGTGAGCGCCTGATGCATTTCGGCCTGCTCGAAGACCGGCAGATCAATGTGCGGCTTCCCGACGACAGCGAATACACGGTAGCGGGCTTCCTGAGCGTGTCGGAGGAGCGCCTGGCTTCCTTGTCGAAGATGGAGATCAGCGAATTGCATCGCAATGGCGTGCTTCATCTTCTGAGCCTGCATCGGGCATCGCTGGGCAACCTGACCGAGCTTGCCTGGCGCCGTTGGAAGGCGTCCTTGAGCTGACGCAGCAATCACCGCGTCCCCGGGATATCCGCACCGACGAAAACAGGCGCTGACAGGCGCCGATGGGAGGGAGATTTGGAACTGCTGATGCAACGCGCGCTGAAGCTCAACGCCGCTTTCGCGCATTGGCCAGGAACGGCCCTTGATCGCATACAGCGCGGTGCCTGCTTGCGCACTTACGTAAAAGGAGAAGTGGTGCCAAGCAATGATCGTGATCCGCGGTACGGGTCGATGCTGGTCATTGTCTCGGGCTATCTGCGTCTTCAGCGAGTGATCAACGGAAAGCGCGCGTGCACCGTCGGTATCCTGGGGCCGGGGCGGGTCTGGCGATCACGCTGCAACGACGCACGCTCGACCCAACTTCGGTACGAGCAGGTCGCGCAGGAGCCGACCGTCCTGATTCATGTCGCAAGCGAAGCCTTGTCCGGCGTGTTGGCCCAGTTTCCGGTCCTGTGGCGCGATCTTGGTGCGGTCATGCTCAAGCAGCAGCGCGAACTGATCGAGACCATCGTGGAGCAGACGAGAGGCACTGCTGTCGAGCGTCTGGCGAGCCTTCTGCTTCGTTTCCAGGACCAATACGGCAGCGATACCGTGGGCACGGGTGCGGGTGCCTTGCGCGTGCGCCTTTCACAGGAAGACCTCGGTGCACTGGCGCAACTGTGCCGACAGACCGCCAACGAGGCGCTGGGGCGCCTGCAGGAGCTTGGTGTCATCCAGGTGGACTACAGCAGTGTGTCTGTGAAAGACCCGGCTGCACTGCGGTGCGCCGCAGGAAGATCGGATGTCGTCTCTGCGCCCCCCGTACCGGCGCGCTCGGGCGGATTCGGCGTGCGCTCGGGATTCGCTCCAGTGGCGGGAAAGCCATTGCCGAACGACGCCGCCCCGCGTGCCGCAGATACGGTCCGGCAGGGAGGGTGAGTGTGAGAAGTCCCGGCATGCCGCTCCTGTCGCCGAGCCGGCACCTTCATGGAGTGCGCGATGCAGGCCGGCAGGCGGATCGGGTTGAGGGTGTCGCTGGCGTCGAGACGGCATTGCGCCGCAACAACGCGTTTGCGAACTGGCCAGACTCGACGCTCGGGCGCCTCGGCAGCAAGTGTCGGGTCGTCTGGCTCGAGCGGGGCGAACGCCTGTGCCGCGAAGTCGCACGCGGCACTCTCAGCTATGTCGTGCAGTCGGGCTGGTTGATGCTGCAAGTGCCCTCGCGAAAAGAAGATGTCCCCAGCGCGGTAGCCATGCTGGGCGAAGGAATGATGGTGTGCAGCCTCATGCCCGACAAGAACCTGTTCGGATCGTTCGATGCCTCGGCGCAGCGCGAAACGGCGCTCGTGGAGATCCCCTCGGCCGCGCTGCAGCGCCAGCTCGATGAATCGCCCCATCTCTGGGCTGATCTCGCCTTGGCGCTGCTCGACCAGGAAGAGGGGCTGTTGGCAACGGTTGTTGGCCAGGCGACAGGCACTGTGGCCCAGCGAGTGACGCGGACACTGCTCCAGTACACGCAGTTGTGCAGCGACCATCGGGATGAACACACGGATGCAGTGAAGGTCAGGATGTCGCAGGATGAGTTGGGCACGCTGCTTCAACTGTCGCGCAAGACGGTAGGAAGAGAGCTGCGGGCTCTCGAGGGGCTGGACCTGATCGTGCGCCGCTACAATCACATCCTGGTTCGAGACCTTGTGGCCCTCCAGCACTATGCCGAACGGGGCACTGTGGACCACGGGTCGAACGCTCGCGCACCTTCGTCATGAGCGTCGACAGGCTGCGCCCCGACTACCTGGATGGTTGGTCAGCGGGCAAGACGATTGTTGACCGGCCATCCTTCGACGTCGTTTCGCTCGACCCGCTGTCCGGAACCGGCAGACCGGACGGCGTCACGACCGTGGCGCGTCCGTCCGGCGTCGTGCGTACCACGTTGCCGGGTGTCTTGCCCAGGGCCTGATCGAGCTGTCGGCCGGCGTCGCGTACGCAGGCGTCGCGTTGAGGTTCCGGCAACCGGCCACTGTTGCAGAACGCCAACTGCCGTTCGTAGCTTTGCTGGGGCGTGCTTTGGGATGGTGCGGGCGCCTGGGCCATTGCGCCATTCATGACAAGGATCAGGCACGACAGGGCCAAGGGCGTCTGCACGCCCATCCTGGTCTGCACGCCGGAGAGTCCGCTCGCTTGTGTCATGCGCGGATTGTGGCGTAGCGGATGGCGGCTGTGTGTAGGTGCGGGCCGGTTCGCGCAACCCACCTCGCGGCGAGACGAGCTGCGCCCGCCAGGCGGTCGGCGCCGCTCAGGCGCTGGCGCCGATGGCGGGGCGATGCCGGGCGCCCGTGCCGGCTGAGCCTTTGGCATAGCGGCTCATTGCCAGCCCTTCGGTGCTGATTTCCGGATGGTGGCCCGTCATCTGGTCCGCAAGAAGCTTGCCGCTGCCGCACGCCATGGTCCAGCCCAGGGTGCCGTGCCCGGTATTGAGGAACAGGTTCGACAGTGGCGTGGCGCCGACGATCGGCGTTCCGTCGGGCGTCATCGGGCGCAGGCCGGTCCAGAAGGTCGCGCGGGTCAGGTCGCCGCCGGGAAAGAGGTCATCGACCACCATCTCCAGCGTGGCACGGCGGCGCGGGTCGAGTCGGAGATCGAAGCCGGCCAACTCGGCCATGCCGCCGACGCGGATGCGATCGTCGAAGCGGGTGACGGCGATCTTGTACGTCTCGTCGAGGACGGTGGAATGCGGGGCCAGTTCGGGGTCGACCAGCGGCACCGTCAGCGAGTAGCCCTTGACCGGGTAGACGGGAATGTCCAGGCCCAGCGCCGTCAGCGCATCGCGCGAGTAGCTGCCGAGGGCGAGCACGTAACGGTCAGCCTTGAGGACTTCGCGTGTGCTTGCGTTGGGCTCGGGGGCGAGTTGCACGCCGGTGATGCGGTCGCCGTCGGCAACAAGGTGTTCGACCCGGGTGCCGAAGCGCGTTCGCACGCCGAGGGCGGCGGCATGTTCTGCGAGCGCACGGGTAAACAGGTGGCAATCGCCGGTCTCGTCCAGCGGCAGGCGAAGGCCGCCTGCCAGCTTGTGGCTGACGCGGGCCAGCGCCGGTTCCACCTCGTTCAGGTGTTCGGGCCGCAGGAGTTGATAGGGAACGCCGCACTCCTCGAGTACCGCGATGTCGCGCTGCGCGGCATCGAACTGGGCGGGGGTGCGGAACAGTTGCAAGGTGCCGCCGGTACGCTGCTCGTAGCCAATGCCCGTGTCTGTGCGAAGCTGTTGGAGGCAGCGCCGGCTGTACTCGGCAACGCGCATCATGCGTTCCTTGTTGACCGCATAGCGCGCATCGGTGCAGTTGGACAGCATGGCGGCAAGCCAGCGCAGTTGGAAGGCGCTGCCGTCTAGGCGGACAGCCAGCGGCGCGTGCTCGCGTTGCAGCATCCACTTGAGCGCCTTGAGCGGGATGCCCGGTGCCGCCCACGGGGTGGAATAGCCGGGCGAGACCTGGCCGGCATTGCCGAAGCTGGTTTCCTGCGCCACGCCGTCCTGCCGGTCGAGGAGGGTCACTTCGGCGCCTGCGCGGGCAAGGTAGTAAGCCGTGGTGGTGCCGATTACGCCGCCGCCGAGAACGATGACTTTCATGCTGCCATTCCAAGTCCGTGAAGGGAATATGTGGACTTTATGGAAGAGTGCGGAGAAAATTTCGCCGAAATATCGAGCGAACTCAGAAGAACTTCCTGTCGGAGCGCGCGGACGCGCTCCGGCGCCGCAGAAAGATCGCCGTGCCTGAAAACATCGACCGCATCGACCGAAAGATCCTGGATATTCTTCAGGTCGAAGGCCGAATTTCGAACACCGAACTCGCCCAGCGGGTGGGCCTGTCGATGTCGCCATGTTCGGAGCGGGTCAGGCGGCTGGAACGCGCCGGCATCATCACCGGCTACCAGGCGCGGGTCGATCCCGAGGCGGTGGGTCGGCCCCTGCTGGTCTTCGTCGAAATCGCACTGTCGTCCAAGTCGGCCGACGTGTTCGACAAGGTGCGCGACCAATTGATGCTCATGCCGGAGGTGCAGGAATGCCACCTCGTCTCTGGCAGCTTCGACTACCTGGTCAAGGCCAGGCTGGCCGGCATGGAGGAATACCGCAACCTGCTCGGGGCCATGCTGAAGAAGCTGCCGGTACCGGCGCAGTCGCAGAGCTACGTGGTGATGGAGTCCGTCAAGGAGACGCTGGCCGTGCCGCTGGACCGGCTCGCGAGATGACGCAAATGTCATGTTCTGCCGCGCTTGCAGCAGCTAGCATTGCCAAATGCATCTGTTGATCGTGGAGGACGAGGTCAAGTTGGGCGACTACCTGCGCAAAGGGCTGGTCGAAAGCGGGTTCAGCGTCGACCTGGCGCGCGACGGCATCGAAGGCCTGGCAATGGCGCGCAGCGGCAACTACGACGTGATGGTGCTGGACGTCATGCTGCCGCGCATGGACGGCTTCCAGCTGTTGGCCGGACTTCGCGGTTCGCGCCCGATGCCCGTGCTGATGCTCACTGCACGCGATGCGGTGGAAGACCGCGTCAGGGGCCTGGAGGCTGGCGCCGACGACTACCTGCCCAAGCCCTTTGCCTTCAGCGAGCTGCTGGCCCGGGTGCGGGCGCTGTTGCGGCGCGGGCCGATGCAGGAGGTCAGCCGCTATGTTCTGGGCGACCTTCAACTCGACCTGACCACCCGGCGGGCCGTTCGCGCCGGAACGCGGCTGGACCTGACGGCCAAGGAGTTCTCGCTGCTGGCCTTGCTGCTGCGCCGCCAGGGCCAGGTGCTGTCGCGCGCCGTACTGGCCGACCAGGTCTGGGGTATGAACTTCGACAGCGAGACCAATGTCGTGGACGTGGCCGTGCGCCGTCTCCGGCGCAAGATGGACGACCCCTTCCCGGACAAGCTGCTGCATACAGTGCGCGGCATGGGCTACGTGCTCGAGCAGCGCGCGTCCCAAGCCTAGCGGATCGACCACCGAGACGAGGCCGACCCATGTCCATCCAGGCATCGTTGTCACGGTGGCTTGCCGCGCAGGCGCTGGTGGTGCTGAGCCTGGTGCTGGCGGCGGTCTATGGCGTCACGAGCTTGAGCTTCGGCCTCAAGCAGGCGGACGCGCTCGCGCGGCAGGCCGACATCGTGCGGCACATGGTTGCCGAAGGCGGGCCGTTTGACGCGGTCACGCTGCGCAACAAGGTGGGCGATCATTTCGCTGCCCACCAGGACGCCCGGGTGACGCTGCGCCGTGGCGACGAGTTGCTCTACGAATCGAATCCGCCGTCGCCCAGCGTCGACTGGATCACGCGGCAGGTGGTCATTGCCGATGCATTGCCCGGCGGCGTTCCGGTGCAGTTGCAGTTGAGCCTCGAAGTCGGCGCCGATCGCTTGCTGCTGCGACGCCTGGCGTGGACGCTGGTGGGTGCCGCGGTGGCCGGGACGTTGCTGGTCTCCGTGACCGGTGCGCTCCTTGTGCGAAGAGGCCTGCAGCCCCTGAAGCAGCTGGCCAGGGAAACCGCCGCCGCAGGCCCTGGGGACCCGGGCCGGCGCGTGGATGCGGCCGGCTATGCCAGCGAACTGCAGCCCTGGATCGTGCAGTTCAATGCCTTGCTGCAACGCGTCGAAGACGCCTACGCGCAACTGGAGTCGTTCAATGCGGACGTGGCGCACGAGTTGCGCACGCCGCTGTCGAACCTGATCGCGCAGGCGGAAGTGGAACTCGGGCGAACGCGCACTGTTGGCGAGATGCAGGCGGCGATGGCATCGCAGTTGGACGATGTGCGTCGGCTGTCTGCGATCGTTACCGATATGCTCTTCCTTTCCAAGGCCGACCGCGGCGTGCAGGCACGCCGCGGCGCGCCCGAGAGCCTGGCTGCGCTCGTGCAGCAGGTGGCCGACTACTACGACGCCATGTTGGAAGACAGCGGATTCGTGCTCCAGGTGCAGGGCGACACCAATGTGGCGATGGACGCCAGCCTCGTGCGCCGCGCCGTCTCGAACCTGGTGAGCAATGCCGTCGGCTATGCCACGCCGGGCACGCCGATCGTCGTCGAGATCCGCCGTGATGGCGCATACGCCTCGCTGGCGGTCCGCAACTCCGGTCCGGTGATCGGTGAACAGGCCATGTCGCGATTGTTCGAGCGCTTCTATCGCGCCGACATGTCGCGCATCGACTCGGCGCATCACCACGGGCTCGGGCTGGCCATTGTTGCGGCGATAGCGCGCATGCACGGCGGATCGACGTTTGCGAGCAGCGAGCGGGGGCAGACGCGCATCGGCCTGCGGCTGGCCGAGCCGACGAGCCCCGGGCAGGCCCCCGCCGGCAGCACGACTGGTTCGCCTGGTCCGGCTGTTTCGCCATAGCCCCTGTCGGAGAATCGGCTCGCCGTGCGCGCCCGTGCCGGGCGATGGGATCAGCGCCGGATGGACTGTTGTGAGTCGGCCATGGCGCTGGCTGCCAGAGGAAAGCCCGTGCGGGCCGCATTGTCCCAGCCGGGGTGGCGTTGCGCGGCGCTCAGCTCAGCCAGGACTTCGGCTCGGCTCCTGGCCCCCACGGCCGCGGCAGGTCGTTCACCGGTGCGCGAGGCGACGTCCCAACCGGGCTGCTGGCGCGCCAGGGCCAGCTCGGCCGACACTTGCGCGCGCGAAAGGCGCTGCCTGGCCGCGTCATGGTGATACACGATGCCCAATTCGGTCGGTGCGAAGTGCGTCGGGGCGTCGGCCTGGGCGACGGACGTGGCAGATGCTCCGATGACGAAGAGGGTGGCTACGAGGGTGTTCTTGCGGATCAATCATCTCTCCCGTTGTGTTTGCCAGTACACGATCTGGGCTGGCAGCGCCCGCGTATCGGGCACAACTCAACTTTAGGCAAGCAGCCCGGCAGTCCACCAACAGGCAGATGACATCGCTGTCATTCGAGCGTGTTCAGAACCAGAAGCGGACGCCGGCCATCACCCGAGTTTCGTTGGTGGTCTCGCCGGCCACGCGGGCGAGGTGGGCGGTATCGCCGAAGCGGCCGGCCCATTCGACGCCGACATAGGGCGCGAACTGGCGCGAGAACTCGTAGCGCAGGCGCAGGCCGGCAGTGACGCTCGACAGTCCCTTTCCGATGCCGTTTGCGGGATCGCCCTTGCCGTAGACGGCGGCTTCCAGGCGCGGCTGCAGGACCAGCCGCTGGGTCAGAAGCAACTCGTATTCGACACTGAGGCGCAGCCCGGTGCGCCCGTCGTCGCCCAGATACGCGGCCGCGTCCACCTCGAACCAGTATGGCGCCAGCCCCTCGATGCCCAGCGCCGCCCACGTGCGGCCAGGGCCTGGTCCGGTGTCGTGGCGAACGCCGAACTGGGCGTCCCAGAACGTTGCGACGGCGTGGCTCCATAGCGCCTCGGTGCGCGACTCCTCGATGCGGCCGCCCGAAGCCTCCCCTTCGGCCTTGATGACCAGGCGGTTGTAGTCGTGGCCGATGCGGGCGGTCGCCTCGTACGCGCCGCTGGTGTGCTCGTCGGTGCGCACGGCCTCGAGCCGGTCCACACGCAGCGTGCCCCAGGTCGACTCGTCATGCAGGTGCAGGCTGCGCGCCGGTCCCAGCGTGTACGGACCGCCGGAGAGCGTGTTGCCTGCCGAATAGGCGTGCGGATCGCGTGCATCCGGCGGCGCCGATCCACCCTGCATCTGCATGTCGCCATGGTCCATGGCGCCTTCGGCACCGTGCGAAGGCATCGCGGCCGATCGGCCATGTTGCTCGGCGTGGTCGATGCCGGCGGCAGCGTCCTCCGAAGGCGCTGGCGCGGATGCCGGGGCGTGATGGTGGTGCGCCGGATGGTCGACCGGCTGCGCCCCTGCGGCGCCGGGGAGAGCGGCCGCCGCCAGCAGCGCCGCGGCCAGGATCAGTACGGCGTTGCTGTTCATCGGTGTCGCATGTCGTGTGGCGGCCATCAGGCGACGACGACTTCGCGGAACATGCCGGCGTCCATGTGAAGCATCAGGTGGCAATGCCAGGCCCAGCGCCCGAGCGCGTCCGCGGTGACGAGGAAGCTGATGCGCTGCGCCGGCTGTACCGGCAGGGTATGGCGGCGCGCCAGGAAGCGGCCGTCGGGCAGCTCCAGTTCGCTCCACATGCCGTGCAGGTGCATCGGATGGGTCATCATGGTGTCGTTGTGCAGGATGACGCGCACGCGCTCACCGTGGCGCAGCGTGACGGGCGTGGACTTGCCGAACTCCAGGCCATCGAACGACCACGTGTAGCGCTCCATGTTGCCGGTCAGGTGCAGTTCGATCTCTCGCCCGGGACCGCGAGGATCCATCGGACCGCCCACGGTGTGCAGGTCGGCCAGCGTCAGCACCCGCCTGCCGTTGCCGCGCAGGCCGACGCCGGGGTCGTCCAGGCTGGTGCGCGCCATGTCCACGCGCATGTCGGTGCTGGGGCCGTATTCGGTGCGGGCATGGTGTGCCTGCGCGGCCTGGGCGTCGCCCATGTCGCCCATCATGTCGGCCATGCTCAGCCATTCGCGCCGGTCCGGGGAAGGCACTTCCGCCTGCAGGCCGCGCCGCACCGCCAGCGTTCCGCAGGCGTAGCCGGTCCGCTCCATCGACTGCGCGAAGACCGTATAGGCGTCTTCGCGGGGCTGGACGATGGCGTCGTAGGTCTCGCCCGGGCCGAAGCGGAACTCGTCCACCGGTGTCGGCTCGACGTCGACGCCGTCGGCCTGGATGATCGTGAGCTCCAGGCCCGGAATGCGCACGTCGTAGAAGGTGTTGGCCGATGCGTTCACGAAGCGCAGCCGCACCCGCTCGCCGGGACGGAAGAGCCCTGTCCAGTTGCCCGCCGGGGTGGCGCCGTTCATCAGGTAGGTGAGCGCCACCGCGGACAGGTCGCCCAGGTCGGCTGGGCTCATGCGCATCCGGTTCCACATGCGTCGCTTGTCGAGTGCCGCATTCAGTCCGGTGGCCGAAACGTCGCGAAAGAAGTCGACCGCCGTCGGCTGGTTGACGTTGTAGTAATCGCTCTGGGCCTTGAGCTTGTGAAACACCGCCATCGGGTCGTCGTCCGTCCAGTCCGACAGCAGGACGACATGGTCGCGGTCGGCGCGTACGCGATCGCCGTCGCGCGGTTCGATGATGATCGCCCCGTACATTCCGGTCTGTTCCTGCATGCCCGAGTGCGAGTGGTACCAGTAGCTGCCGCTTTGCGCGACCTTGAAGCGGTAGGTGAAGGTCGCCCCCGGCGCGATGCCGTCGAAGCTGATGCCGGGCACCCCGTCCATCTGGTAGGGCAGGATGATTCCGTGCCAGTGGATCGAGGTGGTTTCGCGCAGGCGGTTGGTGACGCGGATGGTCACTTCGTCGCCTTCGCGCCAGCGCAGCGTGGGACCGGGAATCGATCCGTTGATCGCCGTGGCCATGCGGGGAGCGCCGGTGAAATTCACCGGCAGTTCCGCGATCTCGAGATGAAAGTCGGTGCCGCGCAGTTCGAGCGGCTGCGCGGCGCTGCCGGTCTCCACGCCGCGGGCCGGCGAAGCCAGGGGCGAAAGGCCCAGCATGACGCCGCCGGCGGCCAAACCCGTAACGAATCTCCGACGCCCGGCCGCAGCGGCGGGCATGCCGCGAACGGCAGGGAGGAGCTTGGAGCGCATGCGTTCGTTCGGCGGTTCAAAGCGCGAATGCTATGAACCGCCCCGAACAACACGGCGACCGTGACATTACATTTCTGTCATCTTCGGGCGTGCGCCTTTCGGCCGCCCTGCGCCGGGGCCGCTCGCCGAGCAGCGGGCGTCACTCGCCGGAAGCCGCCGGGCGCAGGTCGTCGTCGATGTGCGGGTCCGCCGGCTGCCCGCGCAGCCTGCGCGACATGCGGCGCAGCCAGTGCTCGATGTCGTCGATGTAGGTGAACACCGCCGGCACCACCAGCAGGCTGAGAACGGTCGACGTGATCAGGCCGCCGATCACGGCCACCGCCATCGGCGAGCGGAAGCTGGAGTCGGCTGCGCCCAGTCCCAGTGCGATGGGCAGCATGCCGGCACCCATCGCCAGCGTCGTCATGATGATGGGGCGGGCGCGCTTGTGGCAGGCATCGCGCAGCGCGTCCCAGCGGCTCATGCCGTGGTCGCGCCGCGCCACAATGGCGTACTCGACCAGCAGGATGGAGTTCTTGGTCGCAATGCCCATCAGCATGATCAGGCCGATGAGCGACGGCATCGAGAACGCCTTGTGCGCGATCAGCAGGCCCACGAAGGCACCGCCCAGCGCCAGCGGCAGCGCGCACAGGATGGTCACCGGGTGCAGGAAGTCCTTGAAAAGCAGCACCAGCACGATGTAGATGCACAGCACGCCCGTCAGCATGGCCAGGCCGAAGCTGGCGAACAACTCGCCCATCATCTCGGCGTCGCCGACCTCGGCCACGCGCACGCCTGCGGGCAGGTTGCGCACCGAGGGCAGGTTGTCGACCGCCGTCTTCGCGTCGCCCAGGCCCACGCCTGACAGTTCGATCTCGAAGTTGACGTTGCGTGAGCGGTCGTAGCGGTCGATCACGGCCGGGCCGCCCGCGACGTCGAGCGACGCGACCTGATCGAGCATGACCGGACCGCGCGCGCCGGGGACGGTCAGGCGCGACAGCAGCGCAAGGTTCTGGCGCGCCGAGTCTTCCAGCTTCACCAGGATCGGCACCTGGCGTTGCGCCAGATTGAGCTTGGGCAGGTTCTGGTCGTAGTCGCCCAGCGTGGCCACGCGCAGCGTCTCGGCAATGGCTGAGCTGGTCACGCCAAGGTCGGCGGCACGGGCGAAGTCGGGCCGCACGGCGATCTCGGGCCGCACCAGGCTGGCGGTCGAGGTGATGTTGCCCAGGCCGGGGATGGTGCGCAGGTCGCTTTCCACGGCGCGCGCGGCGGTCGTCAGCGTCTTCGGATCCTCGCCGGTCAGCACGAGGATGTACTTCTCGCCGGAGCCGCCCAGCCCGACCGTCGTGCGCACCCCCGGCTGGCTTGCAAGCGCGCTGCGGATCTGCTGCTCGATCACCTGCTTCTTGGGCCGGTCGCCGCGCGCGTCGAGCTGGATGGTCAACGTGGCCTTGCGCGTCTCGGGCGTGCCGAAGCTGGCGAACGGGTCGCCGCCGGCGCTGCCGCCGCCGATGGTGGTGTAGACGCTCTTGACGTGCGCCACACCCATCACGCGGCGGCGCGTTTCCTCCGCTGCCGCGCTTGTCTGGGCGAGCGTCGCACCGGGCGCCAGAGAGACATAGACCTGGGTCTGCGAGTTGTCGTCCGGCGGTACGAACCCGGTCGGCAGCAGCGGAATCATGGCGATCGACGCGACGAAGAAGATGGTGGCCAGCACCATCGTCTTGAAGCGGTGGCGCATGCACCACTGCACCAGCCACATGTAGCGCGACAGCCAGCCGGGTTCCTTTTCCGTGCCGACGATCGGCTTGAGCAGGTAGGCCGCCATCATGGGCGTGAGCATCCGCGCCACCACCAGCGAGGCGAACACCGCCAGCGACGCAGTCCAGCCGAACTGCTTGAAGAACTTGCCGGCCACTCCGCTCATGAAGGCGGTGGGCAGGAACACGGCGATCAGGGTGAAGGTGGTGGCGATCACCGCCAGACCGATCTCGTCGGCCGCCTCCATTGCCGCCTGGTAGGGCGTCTTGCCCATGCGCAGGTGGCGCACGATGTTCTCGACCTCCACGATGGCGTCGTCCACCAGGATGCCGATCACGAGCGACAAGGCCAGCAGCGTCACCACGTTGATCGAGAAGCCCAGGTAGTGCATGCCGATGAAGGCGGGAATGGCCGACATCGGCAGGGCCACGGCAGACACGAAAGTGGCCCGCCAATCGCGCAGGAACAGCCACACCACCAGCACCGCGAGCAGCGCGCCTTCGTACAGGAGGTGCAGCGAGCCTTCGTACTCCTCCTGCGCCGGATCGACGAAGTTGAACGCCTCGGTCAGTTCGATGTCGGGCCGCTCGGCCTTGAGCTGCGCCAGGCGCGCGCGCACCGCGGCGCCCACTTCCACCTCGCTCTCGCCGCGCGCACGGGCCACTTCGAAGCCGACCACGGGCTTGCCGTCGAGCAGGGCGGCCGAGCGTTGCTCGGCGATGGTGTCGGAGATGCGTGCCACCTGATCCAGCCGGATGCGGCGCCCGTCCCGCAGCGGAATCTGGATGTCGGCGAGTTGGTCGGCCGATTCCACCGTCGCCATGGTGCGCACGGGTTGCTCGCTGCCGCCGAGGTCGGTGCGGCCGCCGGCGCTTTCCAGCTGCATCTGGCGCAGTTGCTGCGAGATCTCCGCAGCGGTGGCGCCCAGCGCCTGCAGGCGCAGCGGGTCCAGGTCGATGTGCACCTGGCGGGTGACGCCGCCGACGCGGTTGACCGCGCCCACGCCGGGCAGCGCCAGCAGCATGCGCTGGATGTCGTTGTCCACATACCAGGACAGCGCTTCGTCGTCCATGCGACGGGAGGCGATGGTGTAGGCGAGCACCGGCTGGGCCGCCAGGTCGAGCTTGTTGACCACCGGATCGCGCAGGTCGGTGGGCAGGTCGGAGCGCACGCGCTGCACGGCCGAACGCGTCTCGTCTAGCGCCTCCTGCAGCGGCTTCTCGAGGCGGAATTCGACGATCAGCGTGGCCGCGCCGTCCTGCACCTTGGTGGTGATGTGCTTGAGACCCTGGATGGTGGCGATCGAGTTCTCGAGCTTGCGCGCCACATCGTTCTCGAGCTGCGAAGGCGAGGCGCCCGGCAGGGCGGCACTGACCGTGATGGTGGGCAGGTCGATGTCCGGGAAGTTCTGTACCTTCATGGCCTTGAAGGAGAACAGGCCGGCGATGGTGAGCAGCACGAACACCATCACTGCCGGAATCGGGTTGCGTATGGACCAGGCCGAGACGTTCATGGCGGATGTCTTGATTGGGGCGCGGGGACGCGCTCAGTTGCTCTTGGCGGCCGGTGCGGCGGCGGGCTTCGCCGGCGCCTGTGGAGCGGCAGGTGGCGTGCTCCCCGCGGCGGCGGCCGGCGCGGAGGCCGTCGGCTCGACCACGCGCACCAGGTCGCCGTCGTTCAGGAAGCCGGCGCCTTGCACCACCACTTGCGCGCCGGCCGGCAGCGGCGTGGTCACCTCGACGCGGTCGCCCACGCGCCGCCCGGTCTCGACCTTGAGCAGGCGCACGCGCTGGTCGGGCTGCAGCACCAGCACATTGTTGAACCCGTCGCGCGGCACGATGGATTGCTGTGGGACCGTTACAGCGCGGCTACGTCCAAGCTCGAACACGCCGCTGGCGAACATGCCGGCCTTGAGCGACGCCGGCGCCGCGTCGGCCTGCAACAGCCCGGGCAGGTCGACGTACACCAGCGCGTTGCGTGTCTGCGGATCGACCGTCGGCGCCACGCTGCGCACGGTGCCGCGCGCCTGCGCGCCGCTGGCGCCGGTCACCACCGCCGGCGTGCCCACGTTCAGGCGCCCGAGCTCGCTTGCCGTGACCTCGGCGCGCCACTCCAGCCGGCCCTGGCGGATCAGGCGGAACAGCTCGGTGCCGGCCTGGACGACGCTGCCCACGGTGGCAGTGCGCGCGGAAATGACGCCATCGTCGGGCGCCAGCACGCGGGTATTGCCCACGCGCACTTGCTGCGCGACCAGCGCCGCCTTGGCCGCCTCGACGCGGGCCTTGGCCGTCTGCTCCGACGTCAGGTACTGGTTGATCTGCTGCTGGCTCAGCGCGCCCGTGGCATCCAGGGTGCGCGCGCGCTTGGCCGTGGCGGCCGCATCGGCGGCAGTGGCTTGCGCCTCCACCAGCGAGGCCTTGGCCTGGGCCAGGTCGGCATTGACGGATTCGGGCGCGAAGGTGGCCAGCACCTGGCCCTTGCGCACGCGGTCGCCCACGTTCACCCGCACTTCGGACAGCCGCAGGCCGCTGGATTCGGAGCCGATGCTGGCTTCCTGCCACGCGGCGATGTTGCCGTTGGCCGGCAGGGTGATGGTCAGCTCGGCGTCCTCGGGCGGGGCGACCGATACGGTGAGCGCGGGGCGCTGTTGCGAGGCGGCCTTCTGGCCGTCGGCCTTGCCAGGGGCGCCGTCGCCGGGTGCTTGCGGCTTGCGCAGCAGGAAGAGGGCCACGGCCGCGGCCAGAACGGCCAGGACGATGACGAGGACGACAGGTCTGATGTGAAAGCGGCGGGTGGTGCTCATGGTCGGGCAGGGGCGGTGGGCACGTTGGGCGAAGGAGCGGTCGCAGGCTGGGCCGGTGCGACGGCGGGTGTGGCGGAGGACACGGTGGTGGGCTGGACTTCGCTGCCCGGCCGCTGCCAGCCGCCGCCCATCGCGCGGTAGAGGGTCACGAACGCTTCGGCGCGGTCGCGTTGCAGGCCCACCAGGGTGGTTTGCGCCACGAACAGCTGGCGGCGTGCGTCTTCCAGCTCGAACAGGCTGGCCAGCCCGCTGTCGAATCGGGCCTGCGTGGCGGCAAACGAACGCTGGGAGTAGCGCACCGCATCGTCCGCGTCGGCATAGCGGTCGTGGCTGCTCTGCAGCGAGAGCAGGGCGGACTCGACCTCGCGCACCGCCTGCCGCACCGTCGATCGGTATTGCGCCACCGACTCGTCATAGCGTGCGCGCGCGGCCTCGACATTGGCCGCCCGGGTACCGGCGTCGAAGATGGGGATGTCCAGCGCGAGCGGCCCGATCGTCCAGGTGTCCAGCGTCTGCTGGAAGCCGCTCATGCGGAACTGCATGACGCCGATGTTGCCCTGCAGCGTCAGCCGCGGGAAGCGCTTGGCCAGCGCTGCGCCGGCAGAGGCGCTGGCCGAGGCGACGGCGCGCTCGGCGGCAAAGACGTCGGGTCGCTGCGCCAGCACCTGCGCGGGCACCGGCCCTACCGCCACCGCCTCGAGCGGCGGCGGCGTCAGTGCCGCGGCGTCGAGCCGGGCATCGAGCGCTGCCGCATCCATCCCCGTGAGCGCCACCAGTGCCTTGCGGTACAGCGCGCACTGGGTGCGCTGCTGCACAAGGCGGGCGTTGCCGTCTGCGGCCGTGGCGCGGGCGCGCGCGGCATCCGCCGGAGCCTGGAAGCCGGCCTTGGCGGCCAGGTCGGTCAGCCGCGCGGTTTCATTTCGCGAGCGCGTGTCGGAAATCTGGACCTGCAGCTGTCCCTGGCACGCGCGCTCGTCGAAATAGTTGTTGGCAGTCTCGGCAGCGACCGACACGCGCGCCGCGTGCCAGCGCGCCTGCGCGCCCTCGAGGCTGGCCTGCGCCGCGTCCCGGCTGGCGGCGAGGCCGCCGAACAGGTCGATCTCCCAGCTCGACGCCAGCGACCCCTGCAACGTGGTGATCGGCATGACCGGCTGGTTGGGTGCGGCCGCGGACAAGGTGTTGCCGCGCTGGGCCTGGAGGTTGCCGTTGAGGTTCGGGATCATCGCGGCGCCGGCGGCCACGCGGTCGGCGGAGGCCTCGGAGATGCGCGCGGCGGCGCTTGCGATGTCCGGGCTCTCGGCCTGGGCGGCACTGATCAGGTCGACCAGCAGCGGGTCGTCGAGCCGCTTCCACCATTCGGCCATCAGTGTCACGGCTCCGTCGTGCGGCAGCGGCACATGCCATTGCGCGGGCGTCGGATCGGGGGCCTTGTCCGGTGGCCGGGAGACGCAGCCTGCCAGCAGCAGCAGGGCGCCAAGGCAAGGCGTTAGGAGGCTTCCATTCCTCATGGTGTCGATGGGTCGGGCTCGTGGCGAAGGGGTTGCGGCGACGGCCTGCGCCGATCGGCGGCGGCCGGCGTGGGCATTGCGCGCTTGCCGGTGCCAGCGGCGCACGCGAAAGAGCAGGCGAGCATAGCAAGTCGCCTCCGGCACTTAGCGCCATTCCTTGACATGGCGTCGCAGATACAGCCGCGTCCTACACCGCCGGATGCCGATTCGTCGCGCGGGCGCGTCAGCGCTGCAATTTGTGCTGGCCTGAAAGCGGTTGCCCAAGCCTGCGCGGAGCGGTTGGCATGCCAATTGCACAAAGGTTGCACCTTTATCCCGCTTAGGGTTGCACCTTATGCGCCGAAACTGATGCCATGGCTATAGTCGCCGCCGGCTTCAGCAAACGGGAGGAAACCACAAATGAGCTTGACGACGCTGGGAATCAAGGTGGACGAGGAGTTTCGGGCGCGCCTTCGCAGCGCCGCGGACGCGCTGGGACGAACCCCGCACTGGTTCATCAAGCAAGCGGTGGTGGGCGCCATCGAGCGGGTCGAAGGCGGCATGGTGCCCGGCCGCATCCTCGGCGCGGGCGAGCTCGGAACGGCCTTGGACGGCATGGCGCACCTCGAAGGTGCCACCCAGATCTTCGAGGCGTCCGCTCAGGTGCAACCTTTCCTGGAGTTTGCGCAGTCGATCGCTCCGCAGTCGGTTCGGCGCGCGGCGATCACCGCTGCCTACCGGCGGCCGGAGACCGAATGCCTGCCGGCGCTGCTGGCGCAGGCGCGGCTGACGCCGGTGCAGGCCAAGGGGGCTGCCGAGCTGGCGCGCAAGCTGGTCGGCGCGCTGCGCGACAAGCGCGCCAGCGGGGGTGTCGAAGGATTGCTGCAGGAATTCTCCCTGTCCAGCCACGAGGGTGTCGCCCTGATGTGCCTGGCCGAGGCGCTGCTGCGCATTCCCGATCGCGCCACGCGCGACGCGCTGATTCGCGACAAGATCAGCCAGGGCGACTGGCAGTCGCACGTGGGCCATTCGCGGTCCATGTTCGTCAACGCCGCGACCTGGGGCCTGCTGCTGACCGGCCGGCTGGTGGGCACCAGCAGCGAGAAGTCCCTCGGGACCGCCCTGTCGCGGCTCATCGGCAAGGGCGGCGAGCCGCTGATCCGCAAGGGCGTGGACATGGCCATGCGGCTCATGGGCGAACAGTTCGTCACCGGAGAGAGCATCTCGGACGCGCTGGCCAACAGCCGCAAGTTCGAGGCGAAGGGCTTCCGCTACTCCTACGACATGCTGGGCGAGGCGGCCACCACGGCCGAAGATGCCCGGCATTACTACTCGCTGTACGAGCAGGCGATCCATGCCATCGGCCGCGCCAGCGCGGGCCGCGGCATCTATGAAGGGCCCGGCATCTCCATCAAGCTGTCGGCGCTGCATCCACGCTATGCGCGGGCGCAGCAGGAACGTGTCATGGCGGAGCTGCTGCCGCGCGTGCGCGAACTGGCGCTGCTGGCGCGCCGCTATGACATCGGCCTGAACATCGACGCCGAGGAGGCCGACCGGCTCGAGTTGTCGCTTGGCCTGCTGGAGGCGCTGTGCTTCGACGCCGAGCTGCAGGGCTGGAACGGCATCGGCTTCGTCGTGCAGGCCTACCAGAAGCGCTGCCCTTTCGTGATCGACCACCTGATCGAGCTGGCCGAGCGCAGCGGCCGCCGCCTGATGGTGCGCCTGGTCAAGGGCGCCTACTGGGACAGCGAGATCAAGCGTGCCCAGGTGGACGGGCTGGAGGACTACCCCGTCTTCACCCGCAAGGTGCACACCGATGTGTCGTACCTCGCCTGCGCGCGTCGGCTCTTGGCCGCGCCGCAGCAGGTCTACCCGCAGTTCGCCACCCACAACGCGTATTCGCTGGCAGCGATCCACCAGATGGCGGGCAACAACTACTACCCCGGGCAGTACGAGTTCCAATGCCTGCACGGCATGGGCGAGCCGCTGTACGAGGAAGTCGTCGGGCCGGTGGCCGAGGGGAAGCTGGCACGGCCATGCCGCGTCTACGCGCCGGTGGGCACGCACGAGACCCTGCTGGCCTACCTGGTCCGGCGGCTGCTGGAGAACGGTGCCAACACCTCGTTCGTCAACCAGATCGCCGACCCGAAGGTGCCCATCGATGCATTGATCGCCGATCCGGTGGCGCTGGCCGAGCGCATCGAGCCGCTGGGTGCGCCACACGAACGCATCGCGCTTCCGGTCGACCTCTACCGCGACGCCGAAGGCCGCGGCCGCGGCAATTCGCAGGGGCTGGACCTGACCAACGAGCAGCGCCTGGCGTCGCTGGCCGCCGCCCTGCTCGCGGGCACCAGCCAGCCGTGGCGTGCGGCGCCCACCGGCGTGGCCTGGGACGAGGCCCGCGCGCAGCCGGTGCGCAATCCCGCCGACCGCCGCGACCTCGTCGGCCACGTGATCGAGGCGAGTGCCGAGGAGGTCGCGCTTGCGCTGGCCGCCGCCGCGGCCGAGGCGCCGATCTGGCAATCGACCCCGGTGCAGCAGCGGGCGCAATGCCTCGAGCGCGCCGCGCATGCGCTGGAGTCGCAGATGCAGCCGTTGCTCGGCCTGATCGTGCGCGAAGCCGGCAAGACGCTGAGCAACGCCATCGCCGAGGTGCGCGAGGCGGTGGACTTCCTGCGCTACTACGCGGCGCAGGCGCGCGACGAACTCGCCGACGCCGCCAGCCGTCCGCTCGGCCCGGTGACCTGCATCAGTCCCTGGAACTTCCCCCTGGCCATCTTCACCGGCCAGGTGGCTGCGGCGCTGGCTGCCGGCAACGTGGTGCTGGCCAAGCCCGCCGAGCAGACGCCGCTGATTGCCGCCCGCATGGTCGAACTGCTGCACGAGTCGGGCGTGCCCCCCGGCGCCGTGCAATTGCTGCCCGGGCAGGGCGAGACGGTGGGGGCGCCGCTGGTGGCCGATGCGCGGGTTCGCGGCGTCATGTTCACCGGTTCGACCGAGGTGGCACGCCTGATCGCCCGCACGCTCGCGACGCGGCTGGACGAAGCCGGCCACACCATCCCGCTGATTGCCGAGACCGGGGGGCAGAACGCCATGGTGGTGGATTCGTCCGCGCTGGCCGAGCAGGTGGTGCTCGACGTGCTGCAGTCCGCCTTCGATTCGGCCGGCCAGCGCTGCTCCGCGCTGCGCCTGCTTTGCGTGCAGGAAGAGGTGGCCGACCGCATGCTGGCCATGCTGCGCGGCGCGCTGCGCGAACTGGCGGTGGGCAACCCCGATCGCCTGTCCGTCGACGTCGGCCCGGTGATCGACGAACCGGCCCGCGATGTCATCGAACAGCACGTGGCGGTCATGCAGGCGGCCGGCTGCAAGGTCGAGCGCCTGCCGCTGCCGGCCGCCTGCGTCCAGGGCAGCTTCGTGGCGCCGACGCTGATCGAGATCGACAACCCCGGCCAACTCGAACGCGAGGTCTTCGGGCCGGTGCTGCACGTGCTGCGCTACGCGCGCGGCGGCCTGCCGGCACTGATCGATGCCATCAACGACACCGGCTACGGGCTGACGTTCGGCCTGCACACGCGCATCGACGAGACGATCGCGCAGGTCGTCTCGCGCGTGCATGCGGGCAATGTCTACATCAACCGCAACGTCGTCGGCGCAGTCGTCGGCGTGCAGCCGTTCGGCGGCGAAGGATTGTCCGGAACCGGCCCGAAGGCGGGCGGCCCGCTGTATCTGCACCGCCTGCTGGCGCAGGGGCCGGAAGTGGCCCTGCAGACGAACGAATCGATCACGCTGCCGGGCCCGACCGGCGAGCGCAACGCCTACAGCGTGGTGCCGCGCGGCACGGTGCTGTGCATGGCCGCCAGCCGGAGCGGCGCACAGGCGCAGTGGGAGGCGCTGCGGCCGCTGGGCAACCGCGCGCTCTGGGTGGAGGCGCCGGCCGCGCGCGAATTCGTCGCGGCGCTGCCCGAGGCCGAGCGCGCCGCCTGCGGTTTCGTGGACGAGGGCGCGCTCGAGGAGGCGCGGTTCGACGCCGTCCTGTTCGAAGGCGACCCCGACGCCCTGCGCGCCCTGCATCAGCGCGTGGCCGCGCGCAACGGCCCGATCGTGCCGGTGCAGGGGCTTGCCGGGGGCGACATCGAGAGCGGCCGCGGGCGCTACCTGCGCGAGCGGTTGGTGGCCGAGCGCAGCGTCAGCACCAACACCGCGGCCGCTGGCGGAAATGCCTCGCTCATGAGCATCGGCTGAATTGCCAGGGTGCCCGGGCCGGCCGCCTGCGCCGCCGGCCCGACCTGCGCGATTCTTAGAATGGGCGCCCATGTCAGAGACTCCCGCGCTTCCGCTCGACGCCGACGGCATCCTGTCGCTGGCGGCGCGCTCGATGTTCCAGCTCTTCTCCAGCATGAGCCAGGGCATGTTCCTGGTCGACCGCGAGGGGCGCATCGTCTGGATGAACGAGGGCTACAAGCGATTCCTGCCGGCGCTTGACATCGCCTCGCCCGAGGACTTCGTCGGCCACAGGGTCGAAGAGGTGATTCCCAACACCCTCATGCGCCAGGTGCTCGACAGCGGCGAGCCGGTGCTGATCGACCTGCTGACCAACAAGGCCGGCACCTTCGTCGTCAGCCGCATTCCGCTGCACGAGGAAGGCGCGCGCGAACGCGGCGCACGCCCGGCGGTGATCGGCGCCATCGGCATCGTGCTGTTCGACCAGCCGCAGACCACGCTGGCCCCGCTGATCGACAAGTTTGCGCGCCTGCAGCGCGACCTGGAGGACGCCCGGCGCGAACTGGCCAGCCAGCGCGCCAACCCGCTGCTGCGCCACGCCGCCGACGGCCAGCGCCGGTCCAAGTACACCTTTGCGAGCTTCGTGGGCAGCAGCCCGGCGGCGGTGGAAGTCAAGCGCCATGCGCGGCGCGCAGCGCAGACGGCCAGCCCCGTCCTGCTGCTGGGCGAGACGGGCACGGGCAAGGAGCTGCTCGCGCATGCGATTCACGCCGCTTCGGCGCGCGCCCAGGGGTCGTTCGTCAGCGTCAACATCGCGGCGGTGCCGGACACGCTGCTGGAGGCCGAGTTCTTCGGTGTCGCGCCGGGCGCCTACACCGGCGCCGATCGCAAGGGCCGCACCGGCAAATTCAAGCTGGCGGACGGCGGCACCCTGTTCCTGGACGAAATCGGCGACATGCCCCCGGGCTTGCAGGCGAAGCTGCTGCGCGCCCTGCAGGAGGGCGAGATCGAGCCGCTCGGCTCGAACAAGCTGGTGCCGTTCGACGCGCGCGTGATCGCCGCCACGTCGCGCGACCTGGCGGCGCTGGTGCGCGAAGGGCGCTTTCGAGAAGACCTCTACTACCGCCTCAACGTGCTGCCCCTGAAGGTGCCGCCGCTTCGGGAGCGGCGTGCCGACATTCCGGCGCTGGTAGAGGTGCTGGGCGAGGACATGGCGTTGCGCAGCGGCGAGGCGCCGCCCGAGCTGATGCCCGACGCACTGGCGCTGCTGGCGGCGCAGCGCTGGCGCGGCAACATCCGGGAGTTGCGCAACGTGCTCGAGCAGATGGCCATGCGCAGCGATTCGCAGCGCATCGATGCGGCGCAGCTCGAACGCATCATGCGCGAGTGCGGCGTGGAGCGAATCGAGGCGGCGCTGCCGCCCGCGGACGCGGCCGCCAGCGCGCAAGAGGCGCAGGCGCTCCTGCTGCGTCCGCTCGAAGACCAGATCGCCGAACTGGAGCGGCGCGCCATCGGCGCCGCCATGGCGGCGACCGGCGGCAACAAGCTCGCGACGTCGCGCCTGCTGCGCATCTCGCGGGCCACGCTCTATCAGCGTCTGGAAAACCCTGTCTGAAATTCAGTCGGGTGTCTGAATCATTGGCAATCAAACTGTTTGAAGTTTGTCTCTTGAATGGGCTGGTCGAGGGAGATCGCTAGGGAATGCGTGCTCCGCCGCCTTGGCACGGACTGTGCAATATTTGGTCACCGTTTCGTCATCGCATTTCAGGAGACAAAGCAAATGCAACGTCGTTCACTCGTCATCGCCGCCACCATGGCCGGCGCCATCGCCGCTTCAGTCCTGGCGCTCCCGGCCCAGGCCGAGCCGGGCGAGATCCGAATTGCCCACGTCTACAGCAAGACCGGCCCTCTCGAGGCCTACGGCAAGCAGACCCAGACCGGCCTGATGATGGGGCTGCAATACGCCACCGGTGGCACGATGACAGTGGCGGGCAAGAAGATCGTGGTGATCGAGAAAGACGACCAGGGCAAGCCTGACCTGGGCAAGTCTTTGCTGGCGGCCGCCTATTCAGACGACAAGGCAGACCTGGCCGTAGGCCCCACCTCGTCCGGCGTGGCGCTGGCGCTGCTGCCGGTGGCCGAGGAGTACAAGAAGATCCTGCTGGTCGAACCTGCGGTGGCCGACTCGATCACTGGCGACAAGTGGAACAAGTACATCTTCCGCACGGGCCGCAACTCCAGCCAGGACGCCATCAGCAATGCGGTGGCGGTCGACAAGGAGGGCACCTCCATCGTCATGCTGGCACAGGACTACGCCTTCGGTCGCGATGGCGTGAAGGCCTTCAAGGATGCGCTCAAGAAGGCGAAGATCGTCCACGAGGAATACCTGCCGCCGGCCACCACCGACTTCACCGCCGGCATTGCCCGCATGGTGGATGCCCTGAAGGACAAGCCCGGCCGCAAGATCATTGCCGTGGTGTGGGCCGGTGCCACCACGCCCTTCAATGCGCTGGCCGATGCCGACCTGAAGACGCGCTACGGCATCGAGGTCGGCTCGGGCGGCAACATCCTGCCGGCCATGGCCGCGTACAAGCGCTTCCCCGGCATGGAAGGGGCCACCTACTATTACTTCGGCATTCCGAAGAATCCGGTCAACGAGGCGATGGTCGCGGCGCACTACAAGGAATTCAAGGCGCCGCCCGATTTCTTCACCGCCGGCGGGTTCACCGCGGCCATGGCCATCGTGACCGCACTCAAGAAGACCGAGGGCGACGCGAAGGCCAGCAAGCTGATCTCGACCATGGAGGGCATGAGTTTCGATTCGCCCAAGGGCAAGATGACCTTCCGCAAGGAAGACCACCAGGCCATGCAGAGCATGTACCACTTCAAGATCAAGGTCGACCCGGCATTCGCCTGGGGCGTGCCCGAGCTGGTGCATGAGATCAAGCCCGAGGAAATGCAGATTCCGGTGCGCAACACGCGCTGACGCGCGACGCCGGTCTCTCGCGCACTTCATTCCCCGCAGCCGTTCGGGGGTGCGGGACGTTCATGCTTGAAACCAAAGATCTGACGATCCGCTTCGGCGGACACGTGGCGGTCAATGCCGTGTCCTGCGCTTTCGCGCCGGGCACGCTGACGGCCATCGTGGGGCCCAACGGGGCCGGCAAGACGACCTACTTCAACCTGATCTCGGGGCAGCTCAAGGCGAGCGCCGGATCGGTGTCGCTGGACGGCCGGGCGCTGTCGGCGCTGCCGCCTTCGGCGCGCACGCGCGCCGGCTTGGGGCGCGCATTCCAGCTGACCAACCTGTTTCCGCACTTGACGGTGCTGGAGAACGTGCGGCTGGCCGTGCAGGCCACGCGCGAAGGTGCACACCGGCGCGGGCTCAACCTGTGGAGCATCTGGAGCGATCACCAGGGCCTGCGCACGCGCGCGGACCAGATCCTCGCCCAGGTGTCGCTGCAGGCGCGCCAGCACGACACGGTCGCCAGCCTGCCGCACGGCGACCAGCGCAAGCTGGAGGTGGCGCTGCTGATCGCGCTGGAACCCAAGGTGTTCATGTTCGACGAGCCGACGGCGGGAATGAACGCGGCCGAGGCACCGGTCATCCTGGACCTGATCCGCCAGCTCAAGCAGGACCGCAGCAAGACCATCCTGCTGGTGGAGCACAAGATGGACGTGGTCAGGGAACTGGCCGACCGCATCATCGTGCTGCACAACGGCACCCTGGTGGCCGACGGCGAACCGGCCGCGGTGATCGCCTCGCCGATCGTCCAGGAGGCTTACCTCGGCGTGAGCGCGCAGGACGCCTCGGCGCATGACGGGTCGCACCTCGACGCCGGGCCTGGCCGCCGCCGCGAAACGGGAGAGGACGCATGAGCAAGGCCTTGCTTGAACTGGACGGCGTGCACACGCACATCGGGGCCTATCACATCCTCCACGGGGTCGACCTGGCGGTGCCGCGCGGGCAGCTGACGATGCTGCTGGGGCGCAACGGAGCCGGCAAGACCACCACGCTGCGCACGATCATGGGGTTGTGGCGCGCTTCGCAGGGGGCCGTTCGCTTCGGCGGTCGCGACATCGCCGCGCTGCGCACGCCGCAGATCGCCGAGCTCGGCATTGCCTACGTGCCGGAGAACATGGGCATCTTCTCCGACCTCACGGTCAGGGAGAACATGCTGCTGGCCGCGCGCGGCGCACGCCATGCGCGGGACATGGACGAGCAGCGGCTGCAATGGATATTCCAGCTCTTTCCGGCGGTGCAGAAGTTCTGGAACCACCCGGCCGGCAAGCTCTCGGGCGGGCAGAAGCAGATGCTGGCGGTCTCGCGCGCGATCGTCGAGCCGCGCGAGCTGCTCATCATCGACGAGCCCAGCAAGGGCCTGGCGCCGGCCATCATCAACAACATGATCGACGCGTTCGGCGAACTCAAGGCCAGGGGCGTGACCATCCTGCTGGTGGAACAGAACCTCAGTTTCGCGCAGCGCCTGGGCGACACCGTGGCGGTGATGGACAACGGCCGCGTGGCGCACGCCGGCCGCATGGCCGAATTCTCCGAAGACACGCAGTTGCAGCAGCGACTGCTGGGGCTGGCGCTGTGAACGCGCCCGCCACTTCCAGCGCGGGCGCCGCGGCGGCCGCCCCAGGACAACGCATGACCCGTGACATCGACTGGAAGCCCCTGCTGCTCGCCCCCGTGCTTGCGCTGGTTGCGCTGCCACTGACCGGCTCCTTCTCCATCTGGCTGACGCTCACGGTCGCGGGGCTGGCCATGGGCATGATCATCTTCATCATCGCCTCGGGCCTGACGCTGGTGTTCGGACTGATGGACGTGCTCAACTTTGGCCATGGCGTGTTCATCGCGCTGGGCGCTTTCGTGGCCAGCAGCGTGCTGGCGATGATGGGCGACTGGTCGGGCTCGTCCTCGCTCCTGCTGAACCTGATGGCGGTGTTTCCGGCCATGCTGGTGGCGATGCTGGTCGCCGGCGCCGTGGGCCTCGCATTCGAGCGCCTGATCGTGCGCCCGGTCTATGGCCAGCATCTCAAGCAGATCCTGATCACCATGGGCGGCATGATCATCGGCGAGGAGCTCATCAAGGTGATCTGGGGGCCGGCGCAGCTGCCGCTGCCGCTGCCCGAGGCGCTGCGCGGCTCGATCTTCGTGATGGACGCGGCCATCTCCAGGTACCGCCTGCTGGCCATGGTGGTGGGCCTGGCGGTGTTCGCCCTGCTGGCCTGGACGCTGGCGCGCACCAAGATCGGGCTGTTGATCCGCGCCGGCGTGCAGGACCGCGAGATGGTCGAGGCGCTGGGCTACCGCATCGGCCTGCTGTTCATCGGCGTGTTCGTCGCCGGCAGCGCGCTGGCCGGCCTGGGCGGCACGATGTGGGGCCTGTTCCAGCAGAACCTCATCCCGCAGATGGGCGCGCAGGTCAACGTGCTGATCTTCATCGTGATCATCATCGGCGGACTGGGCTCGACCGGCGGCGCATTGATCGGCGCGCTGCTGGTCGGCCTGATGAACAACTACGTGGGTTTCCTCCTGCCCGTGGCGACGCCGTTCTCGACCATCGCCTTGATGGTGGCGGTGCTGCTGTGGCGGCCGCAGGGCGTCTTCCCCGTGGTCAACCGCTGAAGGGAAGGGCACACATGCTGGGCAGACTCCTATCCCACGACCTGCCGCGCAGCCGCGTGCTGGCGGTGATCCTGGTGGCCATCGTGCTGGCCCTGGCGCTGGCGCCTTTCGCCTTCCCCGGCGTCAAGGCGCTGAACGTGGCGGCCAAGATTCTGGTCTTCATCGTGCTGGTGGCCGGCTTCGACCTGCTGCTGGGCTACACCGGCATCGTGAGCTTCGCGCACACGATGTTCTTCGGCATCGGGGCCTACGGCATCGCCATCGCCTCGACGCGCCTGGGGCCGACCTGGACGGCCGTCGGCGTGGGCATCGCCGGCGCGCTGGCGCTGTCGCTGGTGTTGTCGCTGGCCATCGGGCTGTTCTCGCTGCGGGTGCGGGCGATCTTCTTCGCCATGATCACGTTGGCGGTGGCCGCGGCGTTCCAGACGCTGGCCTCGCAGCTGTCGGTGTTCACCGGCGGGGAGGATGGCCTGTCCTTCAAGCTGCCCGCGATCATCTCGCCGAGTTTCGAGTTCTCGGAAGATCCCTTCATGGGCGCGTCGCTCGATGGGCGCCTGCTGTGCTACTACCTGCTCTTCGTGGTGGCGGCGGCGCTGGTGCTGGCACTGCTGCGCATCGTCAACTCGCCCTTCGGCCGGGTGCTGCAGGCGATCCGCGAGAACGAATTCCGGGCCGAGGCGATCGGCTACCGGGTGGTGGTGTACCGCACCGTTGCTTCGATGCTGTCGGCGCTGTTCGCCACGCTGGCCGGGTGCATGCTGGCGATCTGGCTGCGCTACAACGGGCCGGACACGTCGCTGTCGTTCGAGATCATGGTGGACGTGCTGCTGATCGTGGTGATCGGCGGCATGGGCACCATCTACGGCGCGGTGATCGGCTCGGCGGTGTTCGTCATCGCACAGAGCTATCTGCAGGACCTGCTGCGGCTGGCGAGCGAGCAGGTCGCCGGCTGGCCCTGGCTGGCCGCCGTCCTGTCGCCGGACCGCTGGCTGCTGTGGCTCGGCCTGCTGTTCGTGCTCTCGGTCTACTTCTTCCCCACCGGCGTGGTGGGCAAGCTGCGTGCGGCGCGTGCCGCGCACGCGGCCAATCCGTCGTCCGCCGCCGCGGCCCGAGGCACGTCATGACACCGACATCCCACTACCTGCGCTGCGCAGACCACGAGATCCACTATGTCGAATGGGGCTCCGGCGGGACGGCGGGCAACGTCATCGCCTGGCACGGGCTGGCGCGCACCGGACGCGATATGGACGAACTGGCCGTCGACCTGGCGCGCCGCGGCTACCGCGTGATCTGCCCGGACACCATCGGCCGCGGGCTCAGCCAATGGGCCCGCGACCCCGATTCGCACTACCAGCTCGCGTTCTATGCCCGCATCGCGGACGATCTGTGCAAGCAGCTTGCGCTGGACGAGGTGCATTGGGTCGGCACGTCGATGGGCGGCGCGATCGGCACCGTGTGCGCCTCGGGACTGGCGCATCCGCGCATGAAGGCGCGCATTGCCAGCCTGGTGCTCAACGACAACGCGCCCGAGCTCGCCGCGCCGGCGATCGAGCGCATCCGCGCCTATGCGGGCCATCCGCCGGCGTTCGATGCGGTCACGGAGCTCGAAGCCTTTTTCCGCCAGGTCTATGCGCCGTACGGTTGGCTCAGCGACGCGCAGTGGCGGCGGCTGGCCGAGACTTCCACGCGCCGGCTGGCCGACGGCCGCGTGACGCCGCACTACGACCCCGCCATGGCGCGGCAGTTCACCGCCCATCCGGACGACTACCTCATCTGGCCGCACTACGATGCCATCGACGTGCCGGTGCTGTGTCTGCGCGGTGCGCAGTCGGACCTGGTGCTGCCAGAGACGATCGAGCGCATGCGCGCGCGGGGCCCCGGCGCGCGCGGAACGCTGCGGGTCATCGAGGTGCCCGACTGCGGCCATGCGCCGGCCCTCAACGTGCCCGCGCAGCTCGATGCGGTGGCCGCTTTCATTGCCGCCAGCGCAAAGCCGCGCCAGGCCTGACAATCCGCACTTTCATCAGCCGATTCCAGGAGACGGTGCATGGCCCTGTCGATGTATGAAGCCTCGGTCCCGCTGTTCCTGCGCGGCCTCGACCAGCTGGCCCACGTGTTGCGCAAGGGCGCGGCGCACGCCGAGGCGGCCGGGATCGATCCATCCACGCTGGTGCAGGCCCGCCTGGCGCCGGACATGTTCACCCTGGCCAACCAGGTGCAACGCGCGAGCGACACCGCCAAGGCGAGCGTCGCGCGGCTCACCGGCCTGGCGGCGCCGGCCATGGCGGATGACGAAGCCAGCTTCGACGACCTGTTGGGCCGTTGCGCCAAGACGCGCGATTTCATCGCCGGCGTGGACCCGGACGCCTTCAAGGGCAGCGGCGAGCGCGTGGTCGAGATGAAGATGCCTGGCCACCAGGTGAGATTCAGCGGCCAGCACTATCTGCTGCAGTTCGGCATCCCGAACTTCTTCTTCCACGTCACGACGGCCTACGACATCCTGCGCCACCAGGGCGTGCCGGTGGGCAAGCTCGACTACATCGGCCCGTTGGCCTGAGCGTCAGCCAGGGGTTGCCGTCGTGGGCCAGCCCGCCAGATGGCGCTGCGCGATCGCGGCGAGTGCCGAGATCCAGGCCGGGTCGTCGTTCAGGCAGGGGATGTAGCGGAACTCGCGTCCGCCCGCGGACTGGAAGGTTTCGCGGCCCTCGATCGCGATCTCTTCCAGCGTCTCGAGGCAATCGCTGGTGAAGCCCGGGCACATGACGTCGATGGTGCCGCCACTTGCGCCGAGTTCCCGAAGCACGGCGTCGGTCGAGGGCTCCAGCCAACGGGCCTTGCCGAAGCGCGACTGGAAGCTCAACCGCCACTGCGCGTCGGTCAGCTGCAGCCGCGCTGCCAGCAGCCGCGCCGTTGCCAGGCATTGCTCGGCGTAGGGGTCGCCCAGCTTCGCGGTGCGTTCGGGCACCCCGTGAAAGCTCATCAGCAGGACACCGGCGCGGCCGTTGGCCTGCCAATGGCGCTGCACGGTCGCGGCCAGGGCCTCGATGTAGCCGGGGTCGTCGTGGTAGTCGGCCACGAAGCGCAGCTCGGGCAACCGGCGGATCGTGCGGCACCAGTCGTTGACGGCATCGACCACGCTGGCGGTGGTGGTGCCGGAGTACTGCGGATACGCCGGCAGCACCAGCATGCGCCGGATGCCTTCGTTCTTGAACGCATCCATTTGATGGCCGATGGCGGGCTGGCCGTAGCGCATGGCCTCGCGCACCTGTACCGCGTGCCCGTCTGCGCCGAGCCGGCCGTGCAGCAGCGTCGCCTGCCGCGCGCTCCACACCTTCAGCGGCGAGCCTTCCGGCAGCCAGACCTTGGCGTACTTGGCGGCCGACCGGGCCGGGCGGGTACGCAGCACGACGCCGTGCAGGATCGGCCGCCACAGCGCGGCGGGCAGCTCGACGACGCGCGGGTCCGACAGGAACTGCGCCAGGTAAGGCCGAACCGCTTGGGCGGTGGGGGCGTCGGGCGACCCGAGGTTGCACCACAGCACGGCCGTGCCCGACGAGGGGGCCGGGGAAGGCGAGGGGGGGACGGGGGGCGGTTCGGGGCGGAAGGCCATGCGATATTCTCCTGCATGCCTTCGCCCTTCCTTCCGGCCGGCGCGCCAGCGGCCCCGGCCGCCGACGCCGCATTCGACGCCCGCCGCGTGCGTGCCCTCACGCTCGACCTGGACGACACCCTGTGGCCGATCTGGCCCACCATCGAGCGCGCCGAGAAAGTGCTGCATGGATGGCTCGCGCGCGAGGCACCCCGCACCGCAGAGCTGCTGCTCACGCCCGGCGTGCTGCGCGAGATCCGGCAGGCCGTGGACGCCGCGCACCCCGAGTTGGGCCACGACATGAGCGCGCTGCGGCGCGAATCGATCCGCGTGGCGCTCTCACGCGCCGGCGAAGATCCGCAACTGGCCCAGCCGGCATTCGAGGCCTTCTTCGCCGAGCGCCAGCGCGTGACGCTGTACGAGGACGTGTTGCCTTCGCTGCAATGGCTGTCCGACCGGTTTGCTCTGGTGGCGCTGTCAAACGGCAATGCGGACATCCATCTGGCCGGCGTCGGCAGCTGGTTCAAGGGCGCGATCAGCGCGCGCGAGTTCGGCCAGGGCAAGCCGCACGCGCCGATCTTCCAGGCGGCGGCGGACCTGCTGGGCCTGGCGCCGGGCGACGTGCTGCACGTCGGTGACGATGCCGCGCTGGACGTGGTGGGCGCGCTGGATGCAGGCATGCAGGCCGCATGGCTGGTGCGCGATGGTCGGCCGTGGGAATTCGCGCAGCGGCCGCACCTGATCGTGCACGACCTGCACGCACTGTGCGTGGCGCTGGGCGCCAACCCCGCGCCGGGCTGAGCCGCCCCGCCGGCGACGCGGCCCTTGGCTCAGCGGCCGCCCACCGCCCGCGCGATGCCATCCGTGATGGTGCGGGCCGTGTTGATGTCCTTCATCATGCTCATGCTGTTGGTGTCGGCATTGATGACGGTGTGGTTGGCGATGTACTGGTCGTTCAGGGTGTTCTGGATCACCGTGCCGCCCAGCGGCCCGAGCGGGCCCGCCACGCTGTTGCCGGGCCCGTTCTGGACCAGGTTGAGCGTGCTCATCTGTCGGCTCAGCTCGGCCGCCTGCAGCGGCGTGATCTTGTCCAGCTGGCCGAGGTTGAGGGTGGTCTGCGTGACCAGCGCGCCATTGATGTAGGCCGCGCGAGAGATGCCGAAGCTGACCAGCAGGCCGGCCCCGATGTCGAAGCCGCCGCGCTGCGAGTCGAGCGTGTTGTCGCTCACCGCCATCCAGATTTCTTCATGCCGCTGCAGCGCCGGCTCGGCGCTGGCCGGCGTCAGGCCGCACGCGCCGATCGCGGCGGCGAGGAACGGGAGCGCGATGCGACGGCGCATCAGAAGTCCCCGGGGCCCATCTTGGGCAAGGTGAAGTCGCTCATGGCGCTGCGGTCGATCGCGTCCGACAGCGGTGCGCGCGGTATCAGTCGCCATTCGGAGGCGACATTGAAGCGCGCCTGATCCATGCGGTTGTGGATCACGAACAGCAGGCGCTGCTGCCAGATCGCCTCGAAGTCCTTCCTGGCCATCACGCGGGTGCCGCGCGCCGGGTCGCCCAGCAGCACGCGCTGCCCCTGCAGGCCCTTGACGACGACGAAGTGGAAATACCCGCCTTCGTTGATGAGCACGATGGCCGGCACGCGCGCTTCGTTGAGCTTGTCCAGCGGCAGCTCGAAGCCGTCGGCCTGGAAGCCGCGCGCCTCCAGGAACCGCTTCATGTCCAGCAGCGAGAAGCCCTCGCGGTGGATCTTGGCCTGGTCGCCGCGGGTGTACATCTCCTGGAATACGGTTTCCTCGGTGACCGGCACGCCGTAGTGGTGCGTCAGCAGCGTCGCCACGGCGGCGGAGCCGCAACTGAAGTCGTACTTCTGGATCAGCGTGGTGCGGCTGCGGGCCTGCTTCATGCTCGATATCGGCAGCACGAAGTCGCCGCCGCCGAGTCCGGGAATGTAGGCTTGCTGCGCGACGGCCGGCAAGGCCGCCGCCAGCAGGCAGGTGCAGAGCAGTAGGCGTTGCATCGCGCGGCCTTCAGTTCATCTGCACATTGAGGATCACGGCGTTCTGGATCAGCACGTTCGCCCCGGAGTTCTGGATCACCACCGGCAGCCCGCTCATGTTCTGGAACGAGCCGCCGTCGATGGCATTGGAACCGGTGGAGACGTTGCGTGCCGAGTTTTCCGCCGTCGTGCCGGCCAGCACCATGTCGCTGTGCACCTGCGCACCGCCGCGGTACGCATTGAGGGCTTCCTCGCCGACCGGATGGGCGAACAGGCTCGCGTCGGCGAGCGGACCGGAGTCCGCCGTCTGCGCGAGTGCCGGCCCGAGGCCGGTGGCTGCGAACATGAAACAGGCGCTGGCAACGCAAAGGCGTGGTGTCATGACATCGACTCCTGCAGGAAGGCCGCCAGCGTGTGGCGGCTCACGCGCCGCGCGTGCCGCACTCCGGAGGGCGCGACGCGCACGGCGCTGCTCGGAACTACCGTCCCCGCTCAGGGTCCGCCGACCGTCAGGTTGGCCTGGACGTTCACGCTCTGCTGCACCAACGAGGCCATGCCGCTGTTCTGGCTGGCCAGCATGACGCCGGCGGCCGACTGGCCGACGCTGGTCATGGTGTTGGACATGTTGAACGTGCCTGCGTCCACCGTCACGGTGCCGCCGCCGCCGCCCATGCCGCCGTTGCCAGCGCCACCGGTGCCGCCCTGGGCGCTGTTGGTCCCGCCGTTGCCGTTGCCGCCGGCGCCGCCGGTGCCGTCGCCGCCCGCACCGCCGTCGCCGGTGGTGTTGCTGCCGTTGCTGGCGCTGCCGTTGGTGGCGCTGCCGTTGGTCGCCGAGCCGCCCGCACCGCCGGTGCCTGCGGCCGCGGTGTGCGTGCCGCCTGCGCCACCGGTGGCCGTGCCACCTGCGCCGCCCGCGCCACCCGCCCCGCCGGTTCCGCCCGCACCGCCGGCCGCGCCGGCGCCTGCGGTGTTCGTGCCGCCCGCACCGCCCGTGCCGCCGGCGCCTGCGGTGTTCGTGCCGCCCGTACCGCCTGCCGCACCGGCCCCGCCGGTGTTGCTGCCGCCCGCGCCACCGGCGCCCGCGGTATTGGTGCCGCCCGCGCCACCGTTGCGCCGGCCGCCATTGGCATTGCCGGTATCGCCGCCGCCGCCGCCACGGGCATAGCCCGCCGAGCCGCCGGCTCCGCCGCTGCCGGCAGAGGCGCTGCCGGTGTCGCCACCGCCGCCTGCGCCGCCGCCACGCGCACCGGCTGCGCCGCCGCCCTCACCACCGCTGCCGCCGTTGCCGGCGCTGCTGGCGCGACCGCCGCGCGCGCCGTTGGCCGTAGCCGAGGCGCCGTCGCCGCTGCCGTTGGAGTTGCCGCCGGCGCCGCGACCGCCGTTCCCGGCCGTCGCGCTGCCGTTCTCGGCACCGCCGTTGGTGGCATCGCCGTTGCTGGCATCACCGCTGACGGCGCCCGTCGCGCCGCGCCCGACAGCGCCATTGCCGCCGGCGCCGCTGCCCGACGCCGTCCCGCCGGCGCCATTGCCGCCGGTACCGCCCAAGCCACGCCCACCGGCCGCCGAGCCGTAGTTGTAGGCGTTGTTGCCCAGGCCGCCGATGGTGTTGCCGGTCACCGTGCCTTCGAGCCTGCTGATCGCCGCCACGCTGGTGGTGTTGAACGCATTGCTGAAGGTGCCGGTCGAGCCGTTGTTCAGCGCAGCCGAGCGCGCGGCATTGGCATTGGCGTCACCGCTGTCGGTCGCGGTATTGGTGGTGGTCGGCGTCTTGGTCACCGTGATGGTGGGGGACACGGTCACCGTCGTCGTGTCGGTCGAGGTATTCGTTCCGCCGTCGCCACTTGTCTGGTCATTGGCAGTGGCATGTGCCACACCTGTGACCCCGAAGGCCATGGCGAGGGCTGACGCTAACAGTGTCTTTTTCATGAAGGCTCCAGGTTGATTGATGAACAGAGAAGTGCTCGATCTGCGATGCACGCAAATCGAGCGCGGCTCATTGCAACTTCGGGGCCAGCGGGTAGTACTTGTGTGTTCATTTACTTCGCTTTCGAGGCGCCATGCGGCTTGCGGGACGGTGCACGGACGCTGCGCCATGCACGCAATCGGATGGAGGTGCGGTTTTGCGGACGCAAGGTGTCACATCACCAGTACGCCGCATAGGGAAACGCTCCCCTGGCAATGCTCCCGGGGAGACGTTTGCAGGGGGCGCGGCACGGCTCGCGTGCGAGGTGTTGCAGCGCTGTGACTGTCACAGCTCGGAGACGGCATGCACTCCCCTCGGAAGATGACGCTTCGCGGCCGACCGCACGTGCACTGTGCGACTGCACGTCGCCCGACGCGCGAATGCAACCGCCACATTTCCGTGACACCGCGCCGTTGTGTAGGAAGTTGTTTACCTTTGTTTGCAAATTGAGTCTTCCGTCACCATACGCAAAGGCATACGCTGCCCCCGACAAGATCGAACTGGCGGTGAGGGCTCATGCAAGAACAGAATTCGGGCGGCTGGCGCGCGCTCGCACTGGGTGCGTCGCTGGCCGCTGCTTCCATGCCGGCTCTGGCGCAAAGCGGCCGCAATGCGGTGCCGACTGCCAAGCGTGTCGATGCGCTGCAGCAGGCGCTGGAAGCTCAGGGCCGCCAGATCGAGGCGCTGCAGCGACAACTGGCCGACCAGGAGGCGCGCTACCGGGAGATGCAGCAGAAGGCCAATGCGGCGCAGGAGGCGCGCAAGCCGACGGTGCGTGCGCCGGGCACTGCGGAGGCGGCGGCGGCAACGGCCGGCGCTGCAGCGGCGGCTGCGCCCGCGGCGGCCAGTGGGACGACGACGGGGGCCGCGGCAGCCGCGCCCGATGCCGGCGCCGAGCGGCCGGTGCGCGTCGGCGTCGCGCCGGCCAAGCAGGAGGTGGCGCCGCCGATGGCGCAGATCTTCGACGAGCCCAGCATCCTCACGCCGCGCGGCCGGTTCGCGCTGGAGCCGTCGTTCCAGTACAGCTATTCGTCGAACGACCGGGTGGCGCTGGTGGGCTACACCGTCATACCGGCCATCCTCATCGGCCTGATCGACGTGCGCGAGGTCAAGCGCAACATGATGGTGCCGGCCCTGACCGGACGCTGGGGCGTGACCAACAAGATGGAGCTGGAAGCGAAGCTGCCCTACGTGATCCGCTCCGACTCGACGGTCAGCCGGGAGGTGTTCACCGGCGCGGCGGTCGACAACGTGTTCGACACCAAGGGCAACGGCATCGGCGACGTCGAGCTGGCAATGCGCTACCAGCTGTTCAGCGCGCGCGAGAACTGGCCCTACCTGGTCGGCGGCCTGCGCTTCAAGTCGCGCACCGGCAAGGACCCGTTCGAAGTGCCCACGGACTGCGTCACCCGCTGCCTGGGCAACACCACCGGAACCGGCCTGCCGCTGGAGGCGCCGACCGGCTCGGGCTTCTATTCGTGGCAGCCCAGCCTGACGTTCCTGTATCCGAGCGATCCGGCCGTGTTCTTCGGCGGCATCAGCTACACCTACAACGTCGGGCGCGACAACGTCTCGCGCATGCTGCAGAACGGCGAGTCCGAAATGCTCGGCTCCATCAAGCCGGGCGACGTCTGGGGCATGAACTTCGGCATGGGCCTGTCGATCAACGAGCGCTCGTCGTTCTCGATCGGCGTCGAGCTGTACTCGATCGGCCCGACCAAGCAGAACGACGAGACGGTGCGCGGCTCGGTGCGCACGCAACTGGCCTCGCTGCTGCTGGGCTACTCGTTCCGCATGAGCGACCGGACCAACGTGAACGTATCGGTAGGGGCTGGCCTGACGCGCGACACGCCCGATCTGACCCTCACGCTGCGCGTGCCGATGACCTTCTGAGACCGCCGCGCGCCATGCACCCCCCCGACGTCCTGTGCCTCACGCTCGATGGCGACGCCACCGGCATTGCCGCGCAGCTGGTCGCGCAGGGCTGGGCCGTCAGCCACGCGCGCAACGTGCAGGCGGCGCAGCGCATGCAGGCCCACGGCGACTTCCCGGTGGCCTTGCTGGTGGCCGGTGCGGAGCCGGCGCTGACGCATGCGGCTGTCGAAAGCCTGCTCGACACCGGCCCCGGCACCGAATGGGTCGCGCTGTGCGAGCCCCAGGCGCTGCAGGAGCCGGCCTTTCGCGACCTGGTGCTAGACAGCTTCTTCGACCATCAGCTGATGCCGGCCGATGGCCCCGAACTGTCCATCCGGCTGCGCCACGCGCGAGAGCGCGCCTTGCTGCACCGCCTGCGCCGGGACGAGCGGCATGGCCATGATGCGCTCGGCATGGTGGGACAGGGGCTGGTGATCGCCCGACTGCGCGCCGCCATCCGCAAGGTCGCCAGCACCGAGGCCCCGGTCCTCATCGGCGGCGAGAGCGGCAGCGGCAAGGAACTGGCGGCGCGTGCCATTCACCAATGCTCGCAGCGGGCGGCAGGTCCGTTCGTGGTGGTCAACTGCGGCGCCATCGCTCCCACGCTCATCCACTCGGAACTGTTCGGTCACGAACGCGGCGCTTTCACCGGCGCATCGTCGGAGCGCCGCGGCCTTATCGAGGCGGCGCATGGCGGCACACTGTTCCTGGACGAGATCGGCGACCTGCCGCTGGACCTGCAGACGAACCTGCTGCGCTTCCTGCAGGAAAAGACCATCGCCCGCGTGGGCGCCGTAAGGCACGTCAAGGTGGACGCGCGGGTGGTCGCCGCATCGCACGTCGACCTGGCGGAGGCGGTCGCGGTCGGGCGGTTCCGCGAGGACCTGTTCTATCGCCTGAACGTGCTGTCGATCGAGGTGCAGCCGCTGCGCAAGCGCATGGAGGACGTACCGGTGCTGGCGCAGCACTTCTTCGACCGCTGCGCCACCGCCGGCCGCAGCCGTGCGCGCGGCTTCTCGCGCCAGTCCTTCGAGGCGATGCAGGCCCACACCTGGCCGGGCAACGTGCGCGAGTTGTTCAACCGGGTGCAGCGGGCGCTGGTCATGACCGAGCGGCGGCTGATCTCGCCGGACGACCTCGGCCTGCCGACCGTGCAGGGCGCAATGGGCGTGGCGCTCAACGTGGCGCGCACCGCCGCCGAACGGGACGTGATCTGCCACACCCTGCATCGGATGAGCCACAACGTCACGCACGCCGCCCGAGAGCTTGGCGTCTCGCGCATGACGCTCTACCGCCTCATGGACAAGCACGGCATCGTCCTCGACGAACTGCCGCGCGGCGCGTCCGCCGCGGGCTGGGGGGCGCGCGGCGGCATGGCGCCCATCCGCACGCGCGAGGACATGGGCGGCCTCGGCGCCGTCCGATAGCGCGCAGGCAAAAACTTCTCCATCTCGGGAACTTCACCGCCCGGGTGCGCACATACGACTTCGGCTCCGGCGCCACCGTGCGTCGAAGACCTTTTCACAATGATTGCGCAAGAGGAGAAAATACGCATGAAGATGGCCGCCCGATGGATCACCCCGCTGCTCATGGGCCTGGCGCTGCTGCTGGCCGGCACCGTGGCCCAGGCCGCCGACATGGTGGCCACCGCGAGCGAAGGTGCCCACCTGCGCTCGGGGCCCAGTACGCGATACAAGGTGCAGTGGGAACTCAGTCGCGGCTATCCGCTGGCGGTGATCGGGCGCAAGAGCAACTGGTACAAGGTGCGCGACTTCGAAGGCGATACCGGCTGGATCGCCCGTTCCGTCACCAACCGCCAGGCCCACCACGTCGCCAAGGTCGACAACCTGAACATCCGCAGCGGGCCCGGCACGAAGCATCGGGTGCTGGCCAAGGCCAAGTACGGCGAGATCATGCGCACCCTCGGCCGCCAGGGCGACTGGGTGAAGGTGAAGCTCGGCCGGGTTACGGGCTGGGTGTCGCGGCGCCTGGTCTGGGGCTGGTAGCCAGGGCGGCGGCCACCTGGTCCGCGCATCGCGCGGCCCCTTCGAGCGTTGCCGGGTACGGACCGTCGACGTAGTCGCCGCAGGCCCATAGTCCGGGCGCGATGCCGGCCCACGGCCGTCGCAGGCCCGGAACGCAGGCGAATGTTGCCCGTCTCTCCACGATCGTGCGGACCGGTCGCAGTCCTTCCCATCCGAGTTGCTCGCGGGCCTGTGCCAGGACCTGCCGCTGCAAGGTCGCGGCCGGCGCATCCGTGGCGCTGATCACGAAGGCGGCCAGGCCGCGTGGGCCGCCGAGCATGCCGCGGTCGAACACGAACTGGGCCGGTGCCGCGCCGCTGCCATGCAGGGCCATCAACGGAAGGCCGCCTGGCAGCGCCGGCGCCCCGTCCGCGTAGACCGTGGCAATGCCCTCGTATTGCAGGGTTTGCGCGCAAGCGGCCCAGTCGGCGGCAGCGCGCTCTTCCATCCCGGAGGCTTCGCGCACCAGGCGGGCGGTTTCCCATGGCGGCGTCGCCAGTACCACGGCATCGAATGCGTTGCCGTCGATCTGCCAGCGTGCCGCCACCCGCGCGAGCGATCGCACGCGCAGCCCGGGCTCGAGCACGGCACCGTGGCCGGCGAGCCAGGCTGCCGCCGCATCGGGGAGCATCGCGCCCAGGTCCACCCGGGGCAGCAGGAGATCGGCGCTGCCGCGGCCGCCGAGCAGCGCATCGCGCAGCACGCGCAGAAACACTTCGCCGCTGGCGCGGTCGAGCGGCGTATTGAGGGCCGAGACGCACAGCGGCTCGATCAGCTGGGCGCGCACGCGTGGTGTGAGGCTGCGCGCCAGGTCGGCCACCGTGGCCTGCGGCGCACATCGGAACCCCGCCACCCGCCAACGCAATGCCCAGGCCAGCAGCGTCGACTTGTCCCGCCAGTCCCAGCCGCGTGCGCCCCATATGCCGGCCAGAAGCGCCAGCGACGGCGGCGCTGCCGGCAGGGCGACGCCGCCGCCGTCGGCGAAGCGCAGCGTCAGCGGCATGCGCAGCAGGGCGGCGTCCGGGTCCACGCCGACCGTGCGCATCAGGGCCAGCGATGCGCTGTAGGCGCCGATGAGGATGTGCTGGCCGTTGTCGAGCGTGCCCTCGTTCGTCTCGACGCGCCGGGCGCGCCCGCCCCAGGTGCGCGTGGCCTCGAAGACGGTGACCGCATGGCCGGCCTCGGTTGCGCGCACGGCGCACGCGAGTCCGGCCCAGCCGCCGCCGACGATGGCGACGCGCGCCGGCTGCCGTCCGGCGGCAGGCGCCCGGCCCGCGATCACAACCGGCCCAGCGCCTGCACCTTCCACGCCAGCCAGAGCTTGCGCACCGGCGTGAGGCTGACGCGCTGGTGCAGCACCTGGAAGCTGTCGCGCTCGATTTCCCGCAGCAGGGTGCGGTAGATGCTGGCCATCATCAGCCCCGGCTTCTGGCTGCGGCGGTCGACCGCGGGCAGCAGTGCCAGCGCCTCGTCGTAGCAGCGGTGGGCGCGTTCGGCCTGGAAGCGCATCAACGCCACGAAGCGCTCGGAGTGCACACGGTTGAGGATCTCGTGCGCCTTGACGTCGAATTGCTGCAGTTCATTGACCGGCAAATAGATGCGCCCGCGCAGGGCGTCCTCGCCCACGTCGCGGATGACGTTGGTCAGCTGCAGCGCCAGCCCGAGCTTGTGCGCGTAGACGGTGGTGGCCTCGTCGCGCTGGCCGAAGATGCGCGCCGCGACTTCGCCGACCACGCCGGCCACCAGGTGGCAATAGCGGGCCAGGCCGGGGAAATCCAGGTAGCGGGTCTGCTCCAGGTCCATCTGGCAGCCGCGTATGACGTCCTGCAACTGCCGCTCCTCGATCCCGAACGCGGCGGTGTGCGGCATCAGCGCCTGCATGACGGGATGCTGCGGGCGGTCGGCAAACGACTGCGACACCTCGGTTTGCCACCAGGCCAGCTTGGTCGCGGCCACGCCAGGGTCATGAACCTCGTCGACCACGTCGTCCACCTCACGGCAGAAGGCATAAAAGGCGGTGATCGCGGCGCGTCGTGGGGCCGGCAGGAAGAGAAAGGCGTAGTAGAAGCTGCTGCCCGATGCGGCGGCCTTTTCCTGGACGTATTGTTCTGGATTCATGCAGCGGGCGATTGTCTCCGCATCCGCAGCGCTTTCCACGCCAGGCGAGGTGCATCCGCCGCGCCGACGGTGGGCCGGCGCGAGAAGGTGTCGAAGCCGAGCCGTTCGATCTTGTCCAGGATGGCCAGGCCGCCCTGGACCACCAGGCGCAGTTCCCAGCCGGCCCGTCCGGGCACCCGGTGGACCAGCGGCGCGCCTTCGTGCATCAGCCGCCGCGCCCAATCGACTTCGGCGGCGACGAGCCTCAGGGCGGCGGGCGCTGGCGCAGCCGATCCGAGCGGCCGCGCCCCGGCGAAGTCGGCGCGCGACAGGCCATGGGCGGCGCAATCGGCCAGCGGCAGGTAGAAGCGGCCGCGCGGCAGGTCGGTGCCCAGGTCCTGCCAGAAATTGATCAGCTGCAAGGCGCTGCAGATGGCGTCACTCTGCGCCAGGGCGCGGGTGTCTCCGATGCCGTACAGGTGCAGCAGCAGTCGGCCGACCGGGTTGGCGGAACGGGCGCAGTAGTCAAGCAGTTCGGCGCGGTCGGCGTATGCGGCGCCGTCGCGGGTTTTCTCGATGTCCTGGCAGAACGCGCTGAGCAGGTCGGCCAGCAGGTCCTGCGGCAGGTCGAAGGCTGCGATGGCCTCGGCCAGGGGGCCGAACACGTCGGGCCACATGCCCGAATGCGCGGCATTGCCGGCGCAGGCGCGCAGGTCCGCGCGGTATGCCGCCAGCTGCGCCAGGCGTTCATCGGGTGTCGCATCGCCCTCGTCGGCGATGTCGTCCGCCGTGCGGGCAAAGGCATAGATGGCGGCGATCGGCGGGCGCAGGCGCGGGGGGCAGAGCCACGATGCGACGGGAAAGTTCTCGTAGTGGCGGCCGGCGACGGCAGGCGCGGTCGGGAAGGGCGGGGAGGAGGAAGAGGAATCCGGCACGCGCGGATTGTGGGGCAGCGCGCCGGCGCTCTCCCGGCGGCGCACGCGATGTCGTTCGCCGCGTTGACTTTGGGGGTGCTTTGACCTAGATTACTAACCGGTCGGTCATTAACTGGCCGATCTCCCTTGGACCCTTCCCCCGCCTGTGCCATGACTGTGCCGAACGACTCAGCCGCTTTTCCACGCATCCTGGGGCTCATCCTGGCAGGCGCCGTCGTGGCCACCGCCGTGGGCGGCTGCAAGCAGGCGCCGCCGCCGCCGGAGCCGGTCCGGGCGGTCAAGGTGATGGAGGTCGCGGCCGATCGGTTCGGGACCGCCGTGGAGTTCTCGGGCGAGGTGCGAGCCCGCATCGAGACGCGGCTCGGCTTTCGCGTCACCGGCAAGATCACCGAGCGCCAGGCGCAACTGGGCCAGCACGTGACGCCCGGCACGGTGCTGGCGCAACTCGATCCGCGCGACTATCAGCTGGCGGCCGAGGCGGCGCGCGCCCAGGCCGCGGCCGCGCTGACCAGCCGCGACCTTGCGGCGGCCGATCTCAAGCGCTACCGCGACCTGCGGGCGCAGAACTTCATCAGCGCGGCGGAACTCGAGCGGCGCGAGAGCACCGCCAGGTCGGCCCAGGCACAGCTGGAACAGGCCCAGGCGCAGGTGGCGTCCCAAGGCAACCAGGCGCGCTACACGCGGCTGGTGGCCGATACGGCCGGCGTGATCACCGCGGTGGAGGCGGAGCCGGGCCAGGTGGTCACGGCCGGCACGACCGTGGTGCGGCTGGCGCAGGACGGCGGGCGCGACGTCGTGTTCGCCGTGCCAGAGGACCAGGCCGTTGCGGTCCCGGTCGGCTCCCCGGTCAGCGTGCGGCGCTGGGACGGGCAGGGCGACGGCCATTTGCAAGGCACGGTGCGCGAGGTCGCTGCCAGTGCCGACGCCGTCACGCGCACGTACATGATCAAGGTCGCCATCGACGCCGACAAGGCGCCGCCGCTGGGTGCGACCGTCTACGCGCGGCCGCAGGCGTTGTCGCAGGTCGGCAGGCCGGTGATCAAGCTGCCGACCAGCGCGCTGCGACAGGCCGCGCAGGGCAAGGGCAGCGCGGTGTGGGTGCTCGACCGGTCCAGCATGACGGTACAGCTGCAGACGGTCGAGGTGGCCACGGCGGACGGCAACGAGGCCGTCATCGCCTCCGGGCTGGCGCCCGGCATGCTGGTGGTGACCGCCGGCGTGCATGTGCTGTCGCCGGGACAGAAGGTGAGCATCTACAAGGAAAAGTACGGGCGCAAGGAGGCAGGCCCCGACCAGCGCGCCCCGGTGGCCGCCACCCGCACGGCCGAGCGCTGAGGACCGGCCGATGACGTCCTCTTCCCAAGGTCCGGGCGCCGCGCCCGAAGGCAAGCGCGGCTTCAATCTTTCGCAGTGGGCGCTGGAGCATGCGCCGCTGACGCGCTACCTGATGGTGGTGCTGATGCTGCTGGGCAGCGTCGCCTTCTTCCAGCTCGGCCAGAACGAGGACCCGCCCTTCACCTTCCGGGCGATGGTGGTGCGCACCTACTGGCCTGGCGCGACCGCGCAGCAGGTCGCCGAGCAGGTGACCGACAAGATCGAGCGCACGCTGCAGGAGGTGCCGTACGCCGACGTCATCCGCAGCTATTCGAAGCCGGGCGAGTCGCAGATCATCTTCCAGATCAAGGACAACTCGCGCCCTGCCGAGGTGCCCAACGTCTGGTACACGGTGCGCAAGAAGGTGGGCGACATGCGCTCGACCTTGCCATCGGGCGTTCAGGGGCCGTTCTTCAACGATGAGTTCGGCGACGTCTACGGCGTGATCTATGCCCTGGAGAGCGAAGGCTTCTCGCTGGCCGAACTCAAGGTGCATGCGGACGACGTGCGCCAGCAGTTGCTGCGGGTGCGGGACGTCTCGAAAGTCGAGCTGTTCGGCGTGCAGGACGAGAAGGTCTACATCGAGGTGTCGCAAAAGCGCCTGGCGCAGCTTGGCCTTGATTTCAATGCGGTGCTGAGCCAGCTCGGCCAGCAGAACGCGGTGGAAAGCGCCGGCGCCATCCAGTCGACGCAGGACGTGGTGCAGGTGCGGGTGGCGGGCCAGTTCAACGATGTCGAGCAACTTCGCAGCATGCCGATCCGTGGCAGTTCGGGCCGCCAGCTGCGCCTGTCGGACGTTGCCGAGGTGCATCGCGGCTACGTCGATCCGCCTACCGTGAAGGTGCGCCACCAGGGCCGCGACGTGATCGCGCTGGGGGTGGCCATGACGAAGGGCGGGGACATCATCGCGCTGGGCAAGGCGCTGCATGCGGCGACGGACGAGATCGGCCGCCGTCTGCCCGTCGGCATGCGCCTGGCGCAGGTGCAGGACCAGCCGGTCGCCGTGTCGACGTCGGTCAACGAGTTCATCAGGGTGCTGATCGAGGCGGTGGTGATCGTGCTCGCGGTGAGCATCCTGTCGCTCGGGCTGCACAAGGGCGGCCGCCTGGGCTGGCACGTGGACGTGCGTCCCGGCCTGGTGGTGGCCATCACCATTCCGCTCGTGCTGAGCGTGACCTTCCTGGCCATGAAGTTCCTCGACATCGGCCTGCACAAGATCTCGCTGGGCTCGCTGATCATCGCGCTTGGCCTGCTGGTGGACGATGCCATCATCGCGGTCGAGATGATGGTGCGCAAGCTGGAGGAGGGCTACGACAAGAAGCGCGCAGCCACCTTCGCCTACGACCTGACGGCCAAGCCGATGCTGACCGGCACGCTGATCACGGCGGCGGGCTTCCTGCCGATCGGCATGGCGCGCTCGACCACGGGCGAATACACCTACGCCATCTTCGCGGTGACGGTGACGGCGCTGGTGCTGTCCTGGTTCGTCTCGGTCTACTTCGTGCCGTACCTGGGCACGCTGATGCTCAAGGTGAAGGCGCGCGAGCCGGACGCGCCGCCGCACGAGCTGTTCGACACGCCCTTCTACAACACCTTCCGACGTACGGTGAACTGGTGCGTGGCACACCGCTGGATCACCATCGGCGGCACCGTGCTGCTGTTCGCCCTGGGCGTGGTCGGCATGGGCAAGGTGCAGCAACAGTTCTTCCCGGATTCGAGCAGGCCGGAAATCCTGGTCGACGCCTGGTTCCCGGAGGGCACGTCCTTCGGCGCCAACGAGGCGGTGACCCGGCGCCTCGAGGCGCGCCTGCGCCAGCAGGACGGCGTGAAGTCGGTGACCGCCTGGATCGGCTCCGGCGTGCCGCGCTTCTACCTGCCGCTGGACCAGGTGTTTCCGCAGACCAACGTGTCGCAGCTCATCGTCCTGACCGCGGACCTGCACGAGCGTGAGCGGCTGCGCAAGCTGCTTCCTGAACTTCTCGCCCACGAGTTCCCCGAGGTGCGAGGGCGCGTCAAGCTGCTGCCCAATGGCCCGCCCGTGGCCTACCCGGTGCAGTTCCGGGTGCGCGGCGGCGATCCGGCGCAGCTGCGGGTGCTGGCCGACCAGGTCAAGGAGGCGATGCGCGCCAACCCCAACATGCGCGGTGTCAACGACAACTGGAACGAGTCGGTCAAGGTGATCCGGCTCGAGGTGGACCAGGCCAAGGCGCGCGCACTGGGCGTGAGCAGCCAGTCGATCGCGCAGGCCTCGCGCACCATGTTCAGCGGAACCAACGTCGGCCAGTTCCGCGAGGGCGACAAGCTGATCGACATCGTGCTGCGCCAGACGCCGAACGAGCGCGAGGCGATCTCCGACATCGGCAACGCCTACGTGCCCACCGCGTCCGGCCAGGCCATTCCGTTGGCGCAGATCGCCAGGCCCGTCTTCACCTGGGAGCCCGGCGTGATGTGGCGCGAAGGCCGCGACTATGCCATCACGGTCCAGGGTGACATCACCGAAGGCCTGCAGGGCGCCACCGTGACCGATCAGCTCCTGCCCGAGTTGCGCCGCCTCGAAGCGCGTTGGCAGGACGACGGCGTCACTGGCTACCGCATCGACGTGGCCGGCGCGGTCGAAGAAAGCAGCAAGGGGTCGTCGTCCATCGTCGTGGGCCTGCCGGTGATGCTGTTCATCATCTTCACCCTGCTCATGCTGCAGTTGCACAGCTTCAGCCGCGCGATGCTGGTGTTCATCACAGGGCCGCTGGGCATCGCGGGCGTTTCCGCCGCGCTGCTGCTGTCGAACCGGCCGTTCGGCTTCGTGGCCATGCTCGGCGTGATCGCGCTGATGGGCATGATCCAGCGCAACTCGGTGATCCTGATCGACCAGATCGAGCAGGACCGTGCCGCCGGGGTGCCGGCCTGGGACGCGATCGTCGAATCCACCGTGCGGCGGCTGCGGCCGATCGTCCTGACCGCGGCAGCCGCGGTGCTGGCCATGGTGCCGCTGTCGCGCAGCGGCTTCTGGGGCCCGATGGCGGTCTCAATCATGGGGGGCCTGGTCGTGGCCACGGTGCTCACCTTGCTGGCGCTTCCGGCCATGTACGCGGCCTGGTTTCGCGTCCGCCGCGACGCGCCGGACGGGTCGCCCGAAAAGGGCGGGTCGAAGCCGATTAAAATACCGGGTTGACTAATTTCGCGGGCGGCTTCGGCCGGGCGGCGCAGCACGCAGGCTCACGGGTTTGCTGCTCGCGCAAGCCGGTGCGGCCTTCAAGGCAGCCTGCAACCAGAAGAGATCTGCTTGAGTCTTTGCTGAGGCATTGCCAGGTACGTCAGCGCGGGTGGCGAAATTGGTAGACGCACCAGGTTTAGGTCCTGACGCTCGCAAGAGTGTGCCGGTTCGAGTCCGGCCCCGCGCACCACTGCAAAGATATCCTTCCTAGGAAATGGAAATGACCGTGAACGTTGAAACCCTCGAGAAGCTCGAACGCAAGATCACGCTGACCCTTCCGGTCGACGTCATCAAGTCCGAAGTCGACAGCCGCCTGAAGAAGCTGGCGCGCACTGTCCGCATGGACGGCTTTCGCCCCGGCAAGGTGCCGATGAGCGTCGTTGCCCAGCGCTACGGCTACTCGGTGCACTACGAGGTCATGAATGACAAGGTCGGCGAGGCGTTCTCGCAGGCAGCCAACGAGGCCAAGCTGCGCGTGGCCGGGCAGCCGCGCATCACCGAGAAGGACGGCGCGCCCGAGGGCGAGATGAGCTTCGACGCCGTCTTCGAGGTGTTCCCCGAGGTCAAGATCGGCGACCTGTCGGCCGCGACCGTCGAGAAGCTCGACGCCGAGGTGGGCGACGACGCGATCGACAAGACCATCGACATCCTGCGCAAGCAGCGCCGCTCCTTCGCGCAGCGTCCGCAGGACGCCGTGGTGCAGGACGGCGACCGCGTGACGGTCGATTTCGAGGGCAAGATCGACGGCGAGCCCTTCCAGGGCGGCAAGGCCGAGGACTTCCAGTTCATCGTCGGCGAAGGCCAGATGCTCAAGGAATTCGAGGACGCCGTGGCCGGCCTGAAGGTCGGCGACAGCCGCACCTTCCCGCTGTCCTTCCCCGAGGACTACCATGGCCGCGACGTGGCCGGCAAGCAGGCCGACTTCATGGTCACCGTGAAGAAGCTCGAAGCGGCCAACCTGCCGGAAGTGAACGAGCAACTGGCCAAGTCGCTGGGCATCGCCGACGCCACGGTCGAAGGACTGCGCGCGGACGTCCGCAAGAATCTCGAGCGCGAAGTCAAGTTCCGCCTCCTGGCGCGCAACAAGACCGCCGTGATGGACGCGCTGATCGCCAACGCCGAGCTGGACCTGCCCAACGCCAGCGTCCAGGCCGAGATCGAGCGCATGGTCGAGAATGCCCGCGCCGAACTCAAGCAGCGCGGCATCAAGGACGCCGACAAGGCGCCGATCCCCGACGAGGTCTTCCGCCCGCAGGCAGAGCGGCGCGTGCGCCTGGGCCTGGTGGTGGCAGAGCTGGTTCGCGCCAACGACCTGACGGCCAAGCCCGAGCAGATCAAGGCCCACGTGGAAGAAATGGCCGCCAGCTACGAGCGTCCGGCGGACGTGGTGCGTTGGTACTACAGCGACGCCCGCCGCCTCGGCGAGGTGGAAGCCGTCGTGATCGAGAACAACGTGACCGACTTCGTGCTGGGCAAGGCCAAGGTCGCCGAGAAGAAGGTCGGATTCGACGAACTGATGGCGCAACAGCAGCAGGCCTGAGCGGCGCTGCGTCCCTGATCCGGGATGGGGCTTGTGCTTTGGCGCACGAGCCCCATTTCGTTTGGGTAAAGTACAAGCACTTTCCGGAGCAACACATGAGCGCACAGGACACCCAGGCCCTCGGCATGATCCCGATGGTCATCGAGCAGTCGGGCCGCGGCGAGCGGTCGTACGACATCTATTCGCGCCTGCTGAAGGAGCGCGTGATCTTCCTGGTCGGCGAAGTGAACGACCAGACCGCCAACCTGGTGGTGGCGCAGCTGCTGTTCCTGGAGAGCGAGAACCCCGACAAGGACATCTCGTTCTACATCAATTCGCCCGGCGGCAGCGTCACGGCCGGCATGGCGATCTACGACACCATGCAGTTCATCAAGCCGGATGTGTCGACCCTGTGCGTAGGCTTCGCAGCCAGCATGGGCGCGTTCCTGCTGGCCGCCGGTGCCAAGGGCAAGCGTTTCTCCCTGCCCAATTCCAAGATCATGATCCACCAGGTGCTGGGCGGCGCCCGCGGCCAGGCGACCGACATCGAGATCCATGCGCGCGACATTCTGCGCACCAAGGATCAGATGAATCGCATCCTGGCCGAGCGCACCGGCCAGCCGCTTGAGAAAATCAAGGCCGACACCGAGCGTGACTATTTCCTGACGGCCGACGAGTCCAAGGAATACGGACTGGTCGACCAGGTCATCCACCAGCGCTCCTGAGCGCACCTGGACGCCCGGTCCCCCCAGAACGGCGTTTTCCACACGGAGGACGCCGTTTTTGTTTCGCTATCATTGACACACCCCTGTTACGAGGCATCCGCCCATGGCCGACAAGAAAGGCTCTTCCAGCGAAAAAACGCTTTACTGCTCCTTCTGCGGCAAGAGCCAGCATGAGGTGAAAAAGCTGATCGCTGGGCCTTCGGTGTTCATTTGCGACGAATGCATCGACCTGTGCAACGAGATCATCCGTGACGAGTTGCCCGCCGCCGACGAAGGACGCGAGGCCAAGAGCGATCTTCCGGCGCCGTCCGAGATCAAGGCCAACCTCGACAACTACGTGATCGGCCAGGAGCCCGCCAAGCGGATGCTGGCGGTGGCGGTGTACAACCACTACAAGCGCCTCAAGCACAAGGAAAAGTCCGCCGGTGACGACGTCGAACTGTCCAAGAGCAACATCCTGCTGATCGGCCCGACCGGGTCCGGCAAGACGCTGCTGGCGCAGACGCTGGCGCGCCAGCTCAACGTGCCTTTCGTGATGGCCGACGCCACCACGCTGACCGAAGCCGGCTACGTCGGCGAGGACGTCGAGAACATCATCCAGAAGCTGCTGCAAAGCTGCAACTACGAGGTCGAGCGGGCCCAGCGCGGCATCGTCTACATCGACGAAATCGACAAGATCTCGCGCAAGTCGGACAACCCCAGCATCACGCGCGACGTCTCCGGCGAGGGCGTGCAGCAGGCGCTGCTCAAGCTCATCGAGGGGACCATGGCCAGCGTGCCGCCGCAAGGCGGGCGCAAGCACCCCAACCAGGATTTCCTGCAGATCGACACGACCAACATCCTGTTCATCTGCGGCGGCGCGTTCGCCGGCCTGGAGAAGGTGATCGAGAACCGCACCGAGGCCTCCGGCATCGGCTTCGGCGCCGCCGTGCGCAGCAAGCAGCAGCGCAGCATCACCGAGGTGTTCCGCGAGGTCGAGCCGGAAGACCTGATCAAGTTCGGCCTGATTCCCGAACTGGTGGGCCGCATGCCGGTGGTCGCCTCGCTGGCCGAGCTGAGCGAGGATGCCCTGGTCCGGATCCTCACCGAGCCGAAGAACGCCGTCGTCAAGCAGTTCCACAAGCTGCTGCAGATGGAGGGCGTCGAGCTCGAGATCCGCCCGGCGGCGCTCAAGGCCATTGCACGCAAGGCGCTGGCGCGCAAGACCGGTGCGCGCGGCCTGCGCTCCATTCTCGAGCAATCCCTGATCGACACGATGTTCGACCTGCCGAACGCCGCGAACGTCGAGAAAGTGGTCGTCGAGGATTCCACCATCGACGAAAACAAGCCGCCGCTGCTCGTGTACCGAGAGGCGGCCAAGAAGGCCTAGTGTTCAATCGCCTGGGCTTTTTTCCGGCCACGCGCGCAGGCGCGTTTCCCTTGGGTTTGCCGCGCGCACTTGAAATGCGTGCGGATCCGACCATCTTTGTCTGATCTCCCCTGAAGGATTGCCATGTCCGGACACACTCCCTTGCCTTCCGACCCGGTGGACCTGCCGCTGTTGCCGCTGCGCGACGTCGTGGTATTTCCCCATATGGTCATTCCCCTGTTTGTCGGCCGGCCCAAGAGCATCAAGGCACTCGAGCTCGCGATGGAGGCCGAGCGCCGCATCATGCTGGTGGCGCAGAAGGCCGCCGCCAAGGACGAGCCCGCGACGGACGACATGTTCGAAGTCGGTTGCGTCTCGACCATCCTGCAGATGCTCAAGTTGCCCGACGGCACCGTGAAGGTGCTGGTCGAAGGGCAGCAGCGCGCCCGCGTGAACCAGATCGTCGACCATGAGTCGCATTTCAGCGCCAACGTGACGCCGGTCGAGGCGGTGGAGGTCACCAGCCCGGCGAACACCGAGGTCGAGGCGCTGCGCCGTGCGGTCATGCAGCAGTTCGACCAGTACGTCAAGCTCAACAAGAAGATTCCGCCGGAGATCCTCACCTCGATCTCCAGCATCGACGCGCCGGGCCGCCTGGCCGACACGATCGCGGCGCACCTGCCGCTCAAGCTCGAGAACAAGCAGGCGGTGCTCGACCTGGACCCGGTCAAGGACCGGCTGGAGAACCTTTTCGCGCAGCTCGAGCGCGAGGTCGACATCCTCAACGTGGACAAGAAGATCCGCGGCCGCGTGAAACGGCAGATGGAGAAGAACCAACGCGACTTCTACCTCAACGAGCAGGTCAAGGCGATCCAGAAGGAACTGGGCGAGGGCGAGGACGGCGCGGACATCGAGGAGATCGAAAAGAAGATCAAGCTCGCCAAGATGCCCAAGGACGCGCGCAAGAAGGCCGACGCGGAGCTCAAGAAGCTCAAGCTGATGTCGCCCATGTCGGCCGAGGCCACGGTGGTGCGCAACTACATCGACGTGCTGGTGGGCCTGCCCTGGGCGAAGAAGACGAAGATCAAGCACGACCTGGCGCATGCCGAGGAAGTCCTCAACGAGGACCACTACGGCCTGGAGAAGGTCAAGGACCGCATCCTGGAATATCTCGCGGTTCAGCAGCGCGTGGACAAGGTCAAGGCACCGATCCTGTGCCTGGTCGGCCCGCCCGGGGTGGGCAAGACCTCGCTGGGCCAGTCGGTTGCCAAGGCCACGGGGCGCAAATACGTTCGCATGGCACTGGGCGGCATGCGCGACGAGGCCGAGATCCGGGGCCATCGCCGCACCTACATCGGGGCGCTGCCGGGCAAGGTGCTCACCAGCCTGAGCAAGGTCGGCACCCGCAATCCGCTGTTCCTGCTCGACGAGATCGACAAGCTGGGAACCGATTTCCGGGGCGACCCGTCGTCGGCCCTGCTGGAAGTGCTCGATCCGGAGCAGAACCACACGTTCGGCGACCACTATGTCGAGGTCGATTTCGACCTGTCGGACGTGATGTTCGTTGCCACGTCCAACTCGATGAACATCCCGCCAGCCCTGCTGGACCGGATGGAAGTGATCCGCCTGTCGGGCTACACCGAGGACGAGAAGACGAACATCGCGCTGAAGTACCTGCTGCCCAAGCAACTGGCCAACAACGGCGTCAAGGAAGGCGAACTGCGCATCACCGACGAGGCGGTGCGGGACATCGTCCGTTACTACACGCGCGAAGCCGGCGTGCGCTCGCTCGAGCGGGAACTCTCCAAGATCTGCCGCAAGGTGGTCAAGGGAATCCAGCTCAAGAAGCTGCAGCCGCTGGTGACGGTCACGCCGGACAATCTGAACGAATTCCTGGGTGTCCAGAAGTTCACCTATGGCCGCGCCGAGCAGCAGAACCAGGTGGGCCAGGTCGTGGGCCTGGCCTGGACCGAAGTGGGCGGCGACCTGCTGACCATCGAGGCGGCGAGCATGCCCGGCAAGGGCATCATCGCCCGGACCGGGTCGCTCGGTGATGTCATGAAGGAGTCGGTTGAGGCGGCGCGCACCGTGGTGCGCAGCCGGGCGCGGCGCCTGGGCATCCGCGACGACGCGTTCGAGAAGCGCGACATCCACATCCACGTGCCGGACGGTGCGACGCCCAAGGACGGGCCGAGCGCCGGCGCGGCGATGACGACGGCTTTGGTGTCGGCACTGACCGGCATTCCGGTCCGCGGCGACGTCGCCATGACTGGCGAGATCACGCTTCGCGGAGAGGTGACGGCCATCGGCGGCCTGAAGGAGAAACTCCTGGCGGCGCTGCGCGGCGGTATCAAGACCGTGATGATTCCCGAGGAGAACGCGAAGGACCTGCAGGACATTCCCGAGAACGTGAAGAACGGCCTCGAGATCATCCCGGTCAAGTGGATCGACAAGGTGCTGGAGATCGCGCTCGAGAAGGCGCCGACGCCGTTGTCCGACGAAGAGGTTGCAGCCTCTCAGGCGGCCATGGCCGACATTGCCAAGCAGCGTGCTGCGCAGCCGGGAGAAGGCCCGGTCAAGCATTGAGCACGTATCACGTGCGAATTGCTTGATCGAGCTCAAATATCTACGCTATAATCGAAGGCTTCGAGACGCGGGAATAGCTCAGTTGGTAGAGCGCAACCTTGCCAAGGTTGAGGTCGGGAGTTCGAGCCTCCTTTCCCGCTCCAGAGTCACGTACAGGAAAGGGAAGCACGGGCTTCCCTTTTTCGTCAGCGGGTATGCAACGTCCTCGCTCGACTAGCTTTTGAGAGCGGCGCGATAGCAAAGCGGTTATGCCCCGGATTGCAAATCCGGTTAGGCCGGTTCGACTCCGGCTCGCGCCTCCACCCCCTTCAGGCACTTTTCCAGCGCCGCGCATGAATGACATGCGCGGCGTTTTTCATTGGCCTGGCGCGACGGTGCTGCCTGGTTCGTGGAACGTGCAGTGCCGAACATCGAGCAAAGGAATATCGCCTTTGTCCGTGCTCCACACTTTCTGCCCGTGGCCGAGTACCGCGGTTTCGCCGAGGTTGGTCCACACGGTTTCGCGGGCAAGCAGCAAGGTGTCCCGATCCTCCGCCCGCACGGGATAACGCATCGGCATGTAGCCTTCGAACTCTGGTCCATGGCGAAGCTGGAATTGCGCGCGCGACCAGATGAGGTCCTGCAATTGCGTGGGAGCCTCCATGCGCAGGCTTTGAAGGTCGTCCAGCGCGATCCAGTGGTAGCCGTTGGGCAGGACCACTTCGCAGACCGGCCCGAGCCGCGTGTCGCTGTCCGTGATCCAGTCGAAGGCTGCGGGGAGGGCGTCGCACCGTCCCGGCGTTTCGGGCGTGCCGGCGAGCGCCGTCCTGCGCAGGGCGTCGCTGGCTGTGAGGGCGGTCGACGCCATGGCGGGCGGCCGCGCGATGAGCCGCAGCGCTTCGGACAGTTGCAGCATCCACGGTGGCGTAAAGCCGTCCTTGGACCCGAACGTCGATGGGGCGGCCAGCCCGCGGAGCACCTTGGCGCGCTGGCACTCGGCCCGGATCAGTTTGCCAAGGAGCGTGGCGTTGTCCTCGAAGCTGCGATCGGTGTCGGCAAGGATCTGCAATTGCATCCCGGCCCGCTTCCATTGGCCGAGGATGCACAGCAGGTCAAAAAGCAGCCTGCGTGACCTGGGGCTGCGCGGCTGCGCGCGCACGGCTGCCTCGGCGCGTGCAAGGCTGGTACGTAGCGGCCTGGATTGAGACCATTCTCTGAAAGACCGGGAAGGATTTGACGGCATTCTTGCTTGCAAAGTTGAATATTCGGCCCAGGACGGGTCGGCTCAACTGCGACGCCATGCAACCGGAACCTTTGAAAATATACGGTTCCGGCGTTAATTTGCATTGGAATAATGTCCCGAATCCTCGCGCTCGGATGGTCAATTGCATGAATAGATTTGGAATTCTTATTCTTAATCGATTCTAAAAAATGTCGATGACCAAATGGAGATTTTTGTGAGCAAAGTACACTGCGAAAGCCGAGCCAGCCCGCTGGTCGCAGGTGGGCTCCACGCGCAAGCGCTCGACGGCTCGCGTGTGTGCCGCGTGACGGTCGCGACGAGGCAAAGCCACGCGCCTGCGTCAGCTCACGGCGCCGTGCCTTAAACTCAGAAAGTTCAGTTTGGCAGCCCCACCGAGTTGGCGGGGCTGTTTCGTTTTGGGGCTTCGCATGCGGAGGCCCACGGCCCGGATGGTGAAATTGGTAGACACAGGGGACTTAAAATCCCCCGCCGAGAGGCGTGCCGGTTCGATTCCGGCTCCGGGCACCAGTCGAGATGTCGAGCGACACTCGAAGCCCTCGCATGCCACTGGCGGGCTGTCGTTCCCTTGAAGGGCCTGTTGCGACGTCCGGCGCCGTACCTCCCCTGGTCGAATACACTCGCAGACCTGCTGCGCGGTCGTTGGATCGGCGCTACGCTCGAGAATCTGCGGTGCTTTTCACGGTATCCGGCGAGTCAAAATCCAAGGTGCCCAGCACTCGTGCGGGTCTCTCGGCACTTCGCGACCCGTATAGACACCAACTACATGACAAGGGAGCATGACGATGTCACGCTACGACGCTCCATTCGAAATCCATGTGCACGGCGATGTGCCCCTGCGCGCTGACGTGAGCTTTGCGCAGATCCAGGAAGCCCTCAAGCCTCTGTGGCAGTACGCCGGCGCCAAGTCGCTGGCCGACGGCGCCGCCAGTTCCTACGAGGAGGAGCCCGGCATCCGCTTCGAGCAGAAGGAACAGGTCCTGCAGATATGCTGGACCGTGGCGGGCGACGAGGATTTCCGCCATGCCCTCGACGAGATGTGCATGGCGCTCAACGATCTGACCGAGCAGGGCGCGGCGATCGAGGTCACCTTCTACGACACCGACTACGACGAGGACGAGGGCGAGCCCGAGGACGAATCGCGCGACGACTTCCTCATGCTTTTCGTCGGCCCCAATCCTGCTGCCATCATGCAGGTGCAGCGTGACCTTCTCGTCGAGGACGTGGTTCACCTGATGGAGCGCCACTTCGAAGGCGCCGAACTCGGCGGCGTGGTCGCGGAGATCGACAAGCTCTTCTCCGACCGCTTCGACGCGCTCGTCAGCTCGCTGGAAATCGGCAAGCGACCGCGCGGAGGCAGCGGCGGACCGGGTGCCGGCGGCCACGGCGGCGGCCGCAGGCCGCGCCACCTGCACTGAGCGACCGCCGGGCGAGTGCCCGGCGTGGATACGGCAGCGAAGCCACGGCCCGCGCGTTGTGCGTCTGGGCTATGCTTCGCGCCGTTTTGTCCACGAAAGCCCGTCTTGTCGCTCTTTTCCTCATCGGCCCTGCGCTCGGGCGTGCGCCGGCGCGAAGTCTTCGGCTGGGCCATGTACGACTTCGCCAACTCGGGCTACACCACAGTGGTCATCACCGCCGTGTTCTCGGCGTACTTCGTCGGCGGCATTGCCCAAGGCGCGCACTGGGGGCCGCTGGCCTGGACCAGCGCACTGAGCCTGTCCTACGCCATCGTCATGATCAGCATGCCGGCGCTGGGCGCATGGGCCGACCTGCATGCGGCCAAGAAGAGACTGCTGATGATCGTGACGGCCGGCTGCGTTGCCGGCACGGCACTGCTGGCCTGCGTGCCGGCGTTGCCGGCCCAGTGGGCCGTGCTGGCATCGTTGCTCTTCATCGTCGTGTCCAACACCTTCTATTCGTACGGCGAGTCGCTGACCGCGGCCTTCCTGCCGGAACTCGCGACGGCCGAGGGCATGGGCAAGGTCAGCGGCTGGGGCTGGGGCTTCGGCTACATCGGCGGCATGCTTGCGCTGGGGCTGTGCCTGGGCTACGTGCTGTGGTCGCAGGCCCGCGGACTGCCGGCGTCGCACTTCGTGCCGGTGTGCATGCTGATCACGGCGGCGCTCTATGGTTCGGCCGCATGCGCGACCTTCTGGCTGTTGCCCGAGCGCGCAGTGCCGCAGGCGCGCGCGGCCACCAGCGCCTGGCGGCAGTTGCTCGATACCTGGCGCGCCGCGCGGCGCTACCGTGATTTCGTCTGGCTGCTGGCCTGCACCGTGTGCTACCAGGGCGGCGTGGCGGTGGCCATCACGCTGGCGGCGATCTATGCCGAGCAGGTGATCGGCTTCAAGCCGCAAGAGACCATGGTGCTGATCTTCGTGCTGAACCTGGCCGCTGCCGCCGGCGCCTTTGCGTTCGGTTATGTGCAGGACCGGCTGGGCCATCGGCTGGCCTTGTCCATCACCCTGATCGCATGGATTGCCGTATGCCTGATCGCGGCGAGCGTCACGACCAAGGGCGGCTTCTGGATCGCTGCCGCCATCGCGGGCCTGGCCATGGGATCGAGCCAGAGCGCCGGACGCGCAATGGTCGGCGTGCTCACGCCGCCGCGCCAGCTGGCGGAGTTCTTCGGCCTGTGGAGCTTTGCCACACGGTTGGCGGCCATTGTCGGCCCGCTGGCCTATGGGCTCGTGACCTGGGCGACGCACGGCAACCAGCGCGTCGCGATCCTGGCGACATCGGTGCTGTTCATCGCGGGCCTGCTGCTGCTGTTGCCGATCGACATGCGGCGCGGGCGTCGCGCCGCGCTGGAGACGGTCGCGGCCTGAAACCGGATGCCGCGCCGCCGCGCCGCCGGGCCGCGCTCAGGTTCCGGCCGTCGTCGTCGAGCAAGGGCTGGTCGCGTCGGGCACGACGCTCAGCCATTGCGATGCGAACGCGTGCAACGCCGCGGCGTCGCCAGTGCTGCGCAGTTCCAGATGTCCGGCCGCGGCGTCGCGCAGCAGGTGGCGCTGCGAGATGAGCCGGCGCGCCTGCCGTGCCACGGCGATGCCGGTATCGATGAAGGTGACCCCTTCGGGCACATGACGGCGCAGCGTGTCCAGCGCAAACGGGTAGTGAGTGCAGCCCAGCACCACGCAGTCCGCCATTCCGGGGCCGTTGCCCAGAGGGCCGGCCTGCGCCAGGTAGCGCGCGGCTAAGGCGTCGATGCTTGCCGCGTCGCCAGCCTCGATGGCCGCGGCGAGACCGTCGCAGGCGATCCCGCGCACGTCGAGCGCAGGATGGGTGGCGGCCACCGCCTGACGCAATGACTGGTATTTGGCGCTGTGCAGCGTGCCGCGCGTGGCCAGGACCACCACGGCGCCGCTACGGCTATGCAGCGCGGCAGGCTTGAGCGCCGGCTCGACGCCGACGACCGGCAGGTCCGGCCAGCGCTCGCGCAAGGCGTGCACGGCCGCCGCAGTGGCCGTGTTGCAGGCCACGACCAGCAGCTTGATCCCCGGTGCCTGCTCACGCATCGCTGCCGCCACGGCAAGCGTGCGCGCGCGCACCTGGGCTTCGTCGCGCTCGCCGTAGGGCGCATGAGCGGAATCCGAGAAGTATACGAAGCGCTCGCCGGGCAATTCGCTCTGCAGCGCCCGCAGCACGCTCAAGCCGCCGACGCCGCTGTCGAACACGCCGACCGCGGCATCGGGTTGCGTGGCGCCGGCGGCCAGGAAGGTCAAGCGGTGGCGAGTTCGATGCCCTTGAATTCGCCGCTGGCGATGCGCTTGCTCCACTCGGCCGGGCCGGTGATGTGTGCGCTCGTGCCGCCGGCGTCGACCGCCACCGTCACCGGCATGTCGACCACGTCGAATTCGTAGATGGCTTCCATGCCGAGGTCTTCGAAGCCCACGACCCTGGCCTGCTTGATCGCCTTGCTCACCAGGTAGGCGGCGCCGCCCACGGCCATCAGGTAGGCGCTCTTGTGCTTCTTGATCGCCTCGATGGCCACCGGGCCGCGCTCGGCCTTGCCGATCATCGCGATCAACCCGGTCTGCGCCAGCATCATCTCGGTGAAGCCGTCCATGCGCGTGGCGGTGGTGGGACCGGCCGGGCCGACGGCCTCGTCACCGATCGGATCGACCGGGCCGACGTAGTAGATGACGCGGTTGGTGAAGTCCACCGGCAGCTTCTCGCCCTTGGCGAGCATGCCCTGGATGCGCTTGTGCGCGGCATCCCGGCCGGTGAGCATCTTGCCGTTGAGCAGCAGTGTCTGGCCCGGCTTCCAGCTGGCGACCACTTCGGGCGTGAGCGTGTTCAGGTCGACCCGCGTGCTCTTCTGGGTGTCGGGCGCCCAGTCGACCTTGGGCCACAGATCGAGCGAGGGCGCTTCGAGGTAGACCGGGCCGGAACCGTTCAGGACGAAATGGGCGTGGCGCGTGGCGGCGCAGTTGGGGATCATCGCCACCGGCTTGCTGGCCGCGTGCGTCGGGTACATCTTGATCTTGATGTCCAGCACGGTCGCCAGACCGCCAAGGCCCTGGGCGCCGATGCCGAGCGCATTGACCTTCTCGTACAGCTCCAGGCGCAGTTCCTCGACCTGGCTGAGCGATTCGCCCTTTGCGGCCTTGGCCTGCAGTTCGTGCATGTCCAGGTCGTCCATCAGGCTTTCCTTGGCCATCAGCGCCGCCTTCTCGGCGGTCCCGCCGATGCCGATGCCCAGCATGCCGGGCGGGCACCAGCCGGCGCCCATGGTCGGCACGGTCTTGAGCACCCAGTCGACCACGCTGTCGCCGGGGTTGAGCATCACCAGCTTGCTCTTGTTCTCGCTGCCGCCGCCCTTGGCGGCAACGGTTACCTCGACCGTGTCGCCGGGGACGATCTCGGTGAAGATGACCGCGGGCGTGTTGTCCTTGGTGTTCTTTCGGGCGAACTGCGGGTCGGCGACGACCGAGGCGCGCAGGGTATTGTCCGGGTGGTTGTAGGCGCGGCGCACGCCTTCGTTGATGGCGTCGTCCAGGCTGCCGTCGAAGCCTTCCCAGCGCACGTCCATGCCGACCTTGAGGAAGACGTTGACGATGCCGGTGTCCTGGCAGATCGGGCGGTGCCCGGTGGCGCTCATCTTGCTGTTGGTCAGGATCTGCGCCATCGCGTCCTTGGCCGCCGGGCTCTGCTCGCGCTCGTAGGCGCGGGCCAGGTGGGCGATGTAGTCGGCGGGGTGGTAATAGCTGATGTACTGGAGCGCGGCGCTGATCGATTCGGTCAGGTCGGCGGCTTTGATGGTCGTGGGCATGTTTGTTCGCGAAAAGACGATCGGAGGCGACAGGGATTATCCCATCCGGGCCCGTCCTGCGCCGGCGCTGCCCATGCGCTGCCAGCCCTTGGCCGCTGCGCGAGGGGCCGCCACAATCACTGCTGGCCCGCGCTGGCGGGCAGACCCGACCGAAAGGAAGACGACATGCAGACGCAGCAATTGCACCGCGGCCGCCTGATCGACCATCTCCAGCTGGTGGTACGCGACCTGGACGCCTCCCGCGGTTTCTACACCGCCGTGTTCGAGGTCCTTGGAATTCCGATCGGCGGCAGCGCCGAGCAGCATTTCTGGGCCGATGAACTGTTCGTTTCCACGGCCGCCAGCCCGGAGGCGCAAGGCCAGCTGACGGGCCGGCACCACCTGGCTTTCCAGGCCGCCGACCGGGGCATGGTCGACGCCTTCTATCGCGCCGCCCTGGCGCATGGCGGCAAGGACAATGGCGCGCCGGGCGAGCGGGAATACCACCCCGGCTACTACGCCGCCTTCGTGCTCGACCCCGACGGCAACAACATCGAGGCCGTCTTCCACGGCGAGGCGCAGCGCAGTGCGCCCTCCGTGCTGATCACCTTCTGAGGTGCGGCCACGCGAGGTGGCCTGCCGTCGCCTCAGTCGCTCTTGGCCGCGGCCATCGCCTGCGCGATCCAGCCGTCGAATTCCTTCTGGTGCGCGGCGATCCAGCCATCGGTATGGCGGGCAATGTCCGCGGGCTTGTCCTCGCCGGCACGCATGCGCAGGTTTTCCTCGTTGATGTCGGCAATGGGAAGTTGCATCAGCTCGAACAGCTTGGCAGCCGCAGGGTTCTTGTCGATGAACGCCTTGTTGGCAGTGATCCACTGCTCGGAGGGCAGCGTGCCATAGTTCTTGCCGTTGGGCAGCGTGGTGTCGATTTTCTTGCCCCCGGGCGCCGAAGAGAAAGGCACCTGCAGCCAGACGACGTCCTTGCCCGGCACCAGTTCGGCGCTGACCCAGTAGGGCGTCCAGGTGTAGTACAGGATGGACTTGCCGGCCTTGTAGCGCTGGATGGTGTCGGCCATCAGGGCCGGATAGTTGCCCTGCTTGTGGGTCACCGTGTCGCGCAGCTTGTAGGCGGTCAGGTGGTTCTCGACCAGCAGTTCGCAGCCCCAGCCCGGGGTGCAGCCGGTCAGGTCGGCCTTGCCGTCGCCGTCGGTGTCGAAGAGCTTGGCAATCTTCGGGTCGGTCAGCTGGCCCAGGTTGTCGATGTGATGCTCCTGCGCCGTCTTGCGGTCGATCAGGTAGCCCTGGACGGCCCCGCGGATGTAGACGCCCTTGTGCCAGAGCTTGGCGTCGCCGCCGCTGTTGGCGTAGTACGCGTCGTGCAGGCCGGTCCAGTGGTTGGCCATGAAGGTGGCGTCGCCGTTGGCGACGGCCACGTGCGCCGTCGCCGGCTCGATTTCGCTGGTCGGCTCGACCGTGTAGCCCAGGCGCTGCAGGCCGCGCACCACCAACTGGGTCTGGAAAGACTCCTCGGCGAGCGAACTGCGCACCGGTTTGACAGTGATGCCCTCGCCGGGCAGGGCCGCTGCGGCGTGGGCCGCCGCCAGGCTGGCAAGCAGGGCGGCGCCGAAGGCGGCGTGCCGAAGGGTGACGTGCGTTTGATTCTTCATATCGTTTTTCCTCCTTGGTTGATTCAATGGCGAGCCGAGGCGGTGGCCAGGGCCGGGGCGGCCGGGCGACCCGGTCCGCCGGCCTTGCCGGCGTCTGCGCTGCGGACCGGGGCGGTGGCGGTCGTGTCAGCCTGCGGCGCGAGCCGCATGAGCAGGCCTGCCGGGCCGGTGTGCCACCAGTGGCGCGCGCCGCGCCGCGGCTGACCCATGGCCTGGGTCAGGCGGTCCAGCGAAATGGCGAGCAGCACGATGCCAAGGCCGCCGACGGTGGCCAGGCCCATGTCAAGGCGGCCGATGCCGCGCAGAACCATCTGGCCGAGGCCGCCCACGGCGATCATCGAGGCGATGACAACCATGGACAGCGACATCATCAGCGCCTGGTTGATGCCGGCCATGATCGACGGCATGGCCAGCGGCAGCTGCACCTTCACCAGCAGTTGCCACGGCGATGCACCGTAGGCGCGTGCCGCCTCGATCAGGTCGGGCCGCACCTGGCGCAGGCCCAGGTTGGTCAGACGCACGAGCGGCGCCAGCGCGAAGATGACCGTCACGATCACGCCCGGCACGTTGCCGATGCCGAACAGCATCACGACCGGCACCAGGTAGACGAAGGCGGGCGTGGTCTGCATCGCGTCGAGCAGCGGCCGCATGAGGCGCTGCGCACGGTCGCTGCGTGCCAGCAAGACGCCCAGCGGCAGGCCGATGGCCATGCAGAACACCAGCGAGGTGAGCACCAGCGACAGCGTGGTCATGGCCTCGGGCCAGATGCCGAGCATGGTGACGATCAGCAGCGCGATGGTGATGCCGGCGGCCACGGCGCGGCCGGCAAATTGCCATGCCAGCATGGCCACCAGCGCGATCACGGCGGGCGCGGGCAGGCTGGTGAGCATGTTCTCGATGCTCGTCAGCGCATGGTCGACCGGCACGCGTGCCGACTGGAAGAACGGCCGGAAATTGGTCACGACCCAATCGAGGCCATGGTTGATCCACTGCTCGACCGGCAACGTGCCGTCCCACAACTGGTGGAGGGAGAAGCCGCTGGCGTGGGCATCCGTGGCCGTGGTGGCCGCCTGGGTGGCGGCGCTGGCGGCAGCATCCGCGGCGCTGTGCGCGGCTTGTGCCGCATGCGCCGGGCCGTCGAGCCAGGCATTGCTTGCCGAAGGGTCGGGGGTGGCGGCCCAGGGGTCGACAAAGGCGTCGGGCGCTGCCGCGGGGGGCGGGGCGGCTCCGGCGGCGGCCCAGGGGTCGGCGAAGGTGTCCGGCGTCGAGGCCGCGCCGGCTGCGGGGGAGGCGAGTTCGTTCATGAGTCTCCTTCTTCCGGGTCAGTGGACGGCGGCGGCGCCGGCTTCGATCGGCGGCGTGTCGCGGTCCAGGAACTTGAGCAGGGTGGTCTTGCTGATCACGCCGCAGAAGCGGCCGTCGCGCAGCACCGGCAGCGGGCAGGGCGCCTGTGCGAGCTGGCCGAACAGGTCGGCCACCGGGGCGTCGGCATCGAGGACCGGCACCTCGGGCAGCATGGCATGTTGCAGGCCCAACGGGCCGCTGTGCCCGCGCAGCGCGGTGCGCAGCAGGTCCGTCGACACGGTGCCCAGGTAGCGCTTGTCGGGCGCGAGCACGTAGGCGAAGTCTCGGTCCTGGTCTTCCAGCAGCCGCAGGGCGGCACGCGAGCCGCGATCGGCATGTTCGCTGATCACGGTCATGGCGCGCCGCGCGATGTCGCCGGCCTTGAACACCACGGACGCATCCACGCCCCGGACGAAGTCGCGCACGTAGTCATTGGCCGGATTGCGCAGGATGTCGTCCGGCGTGCCGACCTGGACGACCTGGCCGTCCTTCATGATCGCGATGCGATCGCCGATGCGCATCGCCTCGTCGAGGTCGTGTGAAATGAAGACGATGGTGCGGCGCTTGATCTGCTGCAGGCGCAACAGTTCCGACTGCATCTCCGTGCGGATGATCGGGTCGAGCGCCGAGAAAGCCTCGTCCATGAGCAGGATGGAGGGGTCGGACGCCAGCGCGCGAGCCAGGCCGACGCGCTGCTGCATGCCGCCGGACAGTTCGTCCGGATAGCTCTTGCCGTAGGCGGCGAGGCCGACCTGCTCGAGCGCGGCGTCGGCCAGCGGCAGGCGCTGCTTGCGGTCGACCCCGGCCAGTTCCAGCCCGAAGGCGGTGTTGTCGCGCACCGTCATGTGCGGCATGAGCGCGAAGGACTGGAACACCATGCTGATGTCCTTGCGGCGCAGCGCACGCAGTTGCGCGTCGCTGAACGCGCTGACGTCGGCGCCGTCGATCACGATGCGGCCCGCGGTCGGCTCGATCAGGCGATTGATCAGGCGCACGAGCGTCGACTTGCCCGAGCCCGACAGGCCCATCACGACGAATATTTCGCCGGCCTGGATCTCGAAGCTGGCGTCGAAGACGCCGATCGATTGCCCGGTGCGCTCGACGATCTCCTGCTTGGTCAGGCCCTGGCGCACCAGTTCCAGCGCGTGTTGCGGCTTCTCGCCGAAGACCTTGAAGATGTGGTCGATCTGAATGGACTTGGCCATCTGTTCCATTTCCTCCCTTGTCGGATTGCGGTGGACAAGGCGCGCGCCCCTTTGGCGCGCGCGGCCACGCCATCCCCGAGGGGACGCAGGCTGGGACTGGAGACGCACGAAGGTCGACGACGCCAGTGCCGGCTCTGGGCGTGGCAATGGCCCCGGAAGATCCGGGACATGCCGGGGCAGGCCCGGCGAAGAACGAACCGGTGTCGCGACGGGATGCTCAGGAGATCCGCGAGTAACACCAGCGCGACCCGCGGTGGCGATCGAAATACGCCGGCGGGTCAGTTGAAGCCCACGATTATAACTTCACGTCATGATCTATGGGCAACGGACGCGATTCGACCGGAAATCGAGACGTTGTCGTATGGTGCTGGCCTTGCAGTCCGCCGGAGTCCCGATTCATGAATTCCCCGTCCAATACCCGTACCGAACGCGACACCTTCGGTCCCATCGACGTGCCAGCCGAGCGCCTGTGGGGGGCGCAGACTCAGCGCTCGCTCCAGAACTTCGACATTTCCGGCGAGCGCCAGCCGCGCGAGATCATCCGTGCGCTGGTGCTGGTCAAGCGCGCCTCGGCGAAGGTCAACCATGCGCTGGGGCTGGCCGAGGCACGCAAGACCGACGCCATCATTGCCGCCGCCGACGAGGTGCTGGCCGGGCGGCACGACGGTGAATTCCCGCTCGTGGTGTGGCAGACCGGTTCGGGCACGCAGACCAACATGAACGTCAACGAGGTACTGGCCAATCGCGCCAGCGAGCTGATGGGTGGCGAGCGCGGCGAGGGGCGGCTCGTGCATCCGAACGACGACGTCAATCGCAGTCAGTCCAGCAACGACGTGTTCCCCACCGCAATGCATGTGGCAGCGGTCGAGGCAATCACCCACAAGCTGCTGCCCGCCATGGCCAGGCTGCGCGAGACGCTGGCGGCCAAGGCGCGTGATTTCGACGGGATCGTCAAGATCGGCCGTACGCATTTGCAGGATGCCACGCCGCTCACGCTCGGCCAGGAGTTTTCCGGGTGGGTGGCACAACTGGCGCATGGCGAGCGGCACGTGCAGGCGGCGTTGCCGCACTTGTGCGAACTGGCACTCGGAGGCACGGCCGTCGGCACCGGCCTGAATGCGCCCAAGGGCTATGCGCAGGGCGTCGCCGAAGAACTGGCCACACTCACGGGGCTGCCGTTCGTGACAGCGCCCAACAAGTTCGAGGCGCTGGCGTCGGTCGACGGGCTGGTCAACGCCCACGGCGCGCTCAAGACGGTGGCCGCGAGCATGATGAAGATTGCCAACGACGTGCGCTGGCTGGCCAGCGGCCCGCGCAGCGGCATCGGCGAACTGAGCATTCCGGAGAACGAGCCGGGCTCGTCGATCATGCCCGGCAAGGTCAACCCGACGCAGAGCGAAGCGGTCACCATGCTGGCGGCGCAGGTCTTCGGCAACGACGTGGCGATCAACTTCGGTGGCGCCTCCGGCAACTTCGAGCTGAACGTGTTCCGCCCGATGGTGGCGCACAACTTCCTGCAGAGCGTGCGCCTGCTGGCCGATGGCATGGTGAGCTTCAACGACCATTGCGCCGTGGGCATCGAACCGAATCGCGAGCGCATCGGCGAGCTGGTGTCGCGCTCGCTGATGCTGGTGACGGCGTTGAACACCCACATCGGTTACGACAAGGCCGCCGCCATCGCCAAGAAGGCGCACAAGGAAGGCACCAGCCTGCGCGATGCGGCGATTGCTTCCGGCCACGTGACCGCCGAGCAGTTCGACGCCTGGGTGGTGCCGCAGCAGATGACCGGCCGTTGAAAAGGAACTGGAAGTTTTGCGCGGCCGTGGCTGACAGGATCTGACACAAACGTGTTGGACGTTTAACGTTTCGAGATGGCAGACTCGATCCATAACAACCGAGGCGCTCCCACGGCGCCGAAAGCCATGGCCAATTCATCTGCTCCAGGCCGGCGCGATTTCCTGCGCCGTTCCATTGCACTCGTTCCGGCGTCGGCTGCGCTCGGCGCCGCCGGCGCCGCTGGTGTCGCCGGCACTGCCGACGCCGCCGCCGCGCAGGCGGCGAACCCACCTGCTGCCGCTCCCTATACCCCGGCCTACTTCAACGCCGACGAATGGGCCTTCGTCAAGGCCGCGGTCGGCCGCCTCATTCCGTCGGATGCCGAGGGCCCTGGCGCCATCGAGGCCGGCGTGCCCGAGTTCATCGACCGCCAGATGGATACCGCCTGGGGCAATGGCGGCCTGTGGTACATGCAGGGGCCGTTCGCGCCGGATGCATCGCCGCTGTTCGGCTACCAGAACCCGATGCCGCCGCGCGAGCTCTACCGCGCCTCCATTGCCGCGCTCGATGCCGCCTGCCGCCAGCAGCGCGGCGGCAAGACGTTCGCGCAGCTCGACGCGGCCGCGCAGGACGAGGTGCTGCACGCCCTGGACCAGCGCAAGCTGCAGCTCGACGGCGTGCCGGCCAAGGACTTCTTCGACATGCTGCTGCAGAACGCCAAGGAAGGCTACTTCAGCGACCCGATCCACGGCGGCAACAAGAACGCCGCTGCCTGGGCCATGATCGGCTTTCCCGGCGCGCGGGCGGACTACCTCGACTGGGTCAACCGTCCCGGCGAGCGCTATCCGCTGCCGCCGGTCAGCATTGCGGGCCCGCAGGGTTGAGGGGGCAAGCACATGGCATCGCAGAAGAAACCCTCCGTTGACGTGGTGCTGGTCGGCTTCGGCTGGACCGGCGCCATCATGGCCACCGAACTGACCGACGCCGGCCTGAACGTGCTGGCGCTCGAGCGCGGCGAGCCGCGCGACACCAACCCGGACTTCGCCTTTCCGCGCAACACCGACGAGCTGAGCTACGGCATCCGCGGCAAGCTGTTCCAGCCGCTGGCCAAGGAAACCGTGACGGTGCGCCACACGCCGGCCGAGGCGGCGCTGCCGTACCGGCAGCACGGCTCGTTCCTGCTGGGCACCGGCGTGGGCGGCGCCGGCGTGCACTGGAATGGCCATCACTGGCGCGCCCTGCCGGCCGACCTCACCATCCGCAGCACCTACGAGCAGCGCTACGGGCGCAAGTTCATCCCCGAGGGCATGACCATCCAGGATTGGGGCGTGACCTACGACGACCTGGAGCCGCACTACGAGAGTTTCGAGAAGCTGTGCGGCATCTCCGGCCGTGCCGGCAACGTGGGCGGGCAGATCCGCCCGGGCGGCAACCCGTTCGAGGGCGCGCGCCGTTCCGAATATCCACTGCCGCCGCTGGGCTCGCCCAACAGCGCGCTGCTGTTCGCCAAGGCGGCGGCCGAACTCGGACTCCACCCGTTCCCGCAGGCCGCTGCCAATGCCTCGCGCCCGTACACCAATCCGCATGGCGCGCAGCTCGGGCCGTGCAATTTCTGCGGGTTCTGCGAACGCTACGGCTGCTACAACTATTCCAAGGCGTCGCCGCAGACCACGTTGCTGCCGGTGCTGCGTCGGCGCGCCAACTTCGAGCTGCGCACGCGATCGCAGGTGTTGCGCGTGAACCTGGCGGCGGACGGCAAGCACGCCACCGGCGTGACGTACATCGACGCCCAGGGCAACGAGGTCGAGCAACCGGCCGACCTGGTCGTACTGTGCGCCTACCAGATGCACAACGTGCGGCTGCTGCTGCTGTCGAAGATCGGGCAGCCCTACGACCCGGCCACCGGGCGCGGCGTGGTCGGCCGCAACTATGCCTACCAGCTCAACGGCGGTGCCAGCCTGTTCTTCGACAAGGACCAGCCGATGAACCCGTTCGTCGGCTCCGGTGCCAGCGGCCACGTGCTCGACGACTTCGACGGCGACAACTTCGACCACGGACCGCACGGCTTCGTCGGCGGGGCCAGCATCAACTGCATCAACACCGGCGGGCGACCGATTCAGCAGATGGCGGTGCCGCCCGGCACCCCGGCCTGGGGCGCGCAGTGGAAGAAGGCGGTCAAGGACACGTACCTGTTCCACACCGGCGTCGGCAGCCAGGGCTCGGTGATGTCGTACCGCGACAACTACCTCGACCTCGACCCTACTTACAAGGATGCCTGGGGCCAGCCGCTGCTGCGCATGACCTTCGACTGGAAGCCCAACGACATTGCCATGACGCAGTTCATCGGCGGCAAGATCGAGCAGATCTCCAAGGCCATGAAGCCCAAGCAAATGTCGCTGGGATTCATGAAGCCGGGCGCGCACTACGACGTCCGGCCCTACCAGTCCACCCACAACACCGGCGGCGCCGTCATGGGGCGCGACCGCGAGACCAGCGTGGTCAATCCGTTCACCCAGGTGTGGGATGTGCCGAACGTATTCGTGACCGGCGCCTGTCTGTTCCCGCAGAACTTCGGCTACAACCCCACGGGCACGGTGGCGGCGCTGGCCTACTGGGCCGCGACCCATATCCGAGAGCGCTACCTGAAGAACCCGGGGGCGCTGGCATGAAGCGGGCACCGTTCCTTTCGACCCGCTGGCTCGGCGCGGTGGCCGTTGCCGCCGTGTCCATCGCCGGCGCCACGTGGGCGCTGGCGCAGCGCGAAACGACCCCGGCGCCGCCGCCCGTCACCGGCACCGCCGGCGGCGGGAAGGCGCCGGTCGTCGTCCCTGTCCCCCAGGCTGCGCCTTCGGCACAGGGCACCGGCAACGCGCGGGCCTCGGGCGTCGCCACGCCGGCGGCACCGACCGCGCCGGCCGATCCACTGGTCGCGCGTGGTGAGTACCTGGCGCGCGTGGCCGATTGCGTCAGCTGCCACACCGCGCCCGGCGGCGCACCGTTCGCCGGCGGCCTGCCGATGGCGACGCCCTTCGGCACGGTCATCTCCACCAACATCACGCCCGACACCGGCGCCGGCATCGGCAGCTACTCGGAAGAGGAGTTCGCCCGCGCGGTGCGCGAAGGCGTGGGCAAGGGCGGGCACCGGCTCTATCCGGCCATGCCGTACGCATCCTTCGCGCGCACCAGCGACGAGGACGTGCACGCCCTGTTCGCCTACTTCCGCCAGGGCGTCAAGCCGGTGGCCAACCGCCCGCCGGAGACGAAGCTGTCGTTCCCGTTCAACATGCGCCCGCTCCTGGTGTTCTGGAACTGGCTGTACCTGGACGACAAGCGCTTCGAGCCGGATCCCGCCCGCAGCGCCGAATGGAACCGCGGCGCCTATCTGGTCAACGGCCTGGGCCACTGCGGCGAGTGCCACACGCCGCGCAGCCGGCTGGGCGGCCTGAAGGCCGACAGCGCGGCCGACGGCGACGCATTCCTCTCGGGCGCGCAGGTCGACGGCTGGTACGCGCAGCCGTTGCGCCACGGCGCCGTCCACAGCGCCGCGCAATGGAGCACCGCGGAGCTGGTCCAGTACCTGCGCAGCGGCCGCACGGCGCGCAGCGGCGCCTTCGGCCCGATGGCGCAGGTGGTCGAGAACAGCACGCAGTACATGACGCCGCAGGACCTGGGCGCGATGGCGACGTACCTGCAATCGGTCGGCGCGCCGGCGGGCTACACGCCGCCGCCCGCGCCCGGACCGTCGCCGGCAGCCATGCCGGCCGCAACCGACGCGCCCGCGTCGGCGCCGCCGCTGCACGCCGACGCGGCCCGATTGCGCGACGGCACGGTCGAGGGGCAGCGCGGCGCGATGGTCTACCTGAACAACTGCGCGGGATGCCACCGATCCAGCGGCGCGGGCTGGGAACGCACCTTCCCGGCCCTGTCCGGCAACGGCGTCGTCAACGCGCAGGACCCGACCTCGCTCATCCGCATCGTCCTGCAGGGGGCGGCGATGCCGGCCACCGCCGATGCGCCCACGCCGCTGGCCATGCCGGGCTTCGGCTGGCGCCTGGACGACGAGGACGTGGCACAGCTGCTGACCTTCGTGCGTGCCGGCTGGGGCAACAAGGCGTCGGCCGTGACCAGCGCCCAGGTGGCGTCTGTCCGCAAGGCCCTGCCGCCCGAGGTGAAGGCCGCAGGCAAGTGACGCGCCGCCGGGGCGGGCGCCGTGGCCAGGCCCGGCGCGCCGCCCGGGGCGCGGGCGATCAGTGCTTGGCGGTGCCCGCCATCATCAGGCGATCGGTATAGGCAATCGCCATTGCCGACAGCAGGAACGCGATGTGGATCACCGTCTGCGCGATCAACACCTTGTCGGTGTAGTTGTCGGCATTGATGAAGGTCTTGAGCAGGTGGATCGAACTGATGCCGATGATCGACATCGCCAGCTTGACCTTGAGCACCGAGGCATTGACATGGCTGAGCCACTCGGGCTGGTCGGGGTGCCCGCGCAGGTCCATCCGGCTGACGAAGGTCTCGTAGCCGCCGACGATGACCATGATGAGCAGGTTGGAGATCATCACCACGTCGATCAGTGCCAGCACCACCAGCATGATCACCGTCTCGTTGAGCGTCGCCACCGGCGTCGTCGCCTTGTAGCCGATGCTGGCGACGAGGGCCTGGAGCGCCTTTTCGCTACCGAAGGCGGCTTCCACCAGATGCAGTAGCTCGACCAGGAAATGCACCACGTAGACCGCCTGGGCGACGATCAGCCCGAGATAAAGCGGCAATTGCAGCCAGCGGCTGGCGAAGATGAGCTTGGGCAACGGGCGCATCGGCGAAGACGCGCCGCCCAGCGGGACCATCGGGTCGGGCAGAGACATTGGGTTTGAAAGTAAAAGGAATGTGGGCCGGGTCGGCCAGCCGCGGGATTCTATCGGCGGGCATCGCGCCAGCGCCTACCACTCCAGCGCCGCGTGTGGGCTTCGCTCCGGCGGGCTTGCCGTGCCGGCGCTAACATTCCGATCGCAAGCGTCAGTGGCCCGTAAGAAGGGACGGCCACCATTCCCCGCGTTGAACAGACAGGATCAGGAGACAAGCGCAATGAGCACGACAGCGAAGACCATCGAATCCGTTCTGGTGGAGAACCGGGTGTTTCCGCCCGGCGAATCGGCGAGCCGGGGCGCCCGCATCGCCAGCATGGACGCCTACGAGGCGCTGTGCCGGGAGGCGGAAACGGATTCCGACGGCTTCTGGGCCCGCCACGCCAGGGAAGGCCTGGTCTGGACCAAGCCGTTCACCCGCGTGCTCGACGAGTCGAACGCCCCGTTCTACCGCTGGTTCGACGACGGAGAACTCAATGCCAGCGCCAACTGCCTGGATCGCCACATCGGCACGCCTGTCGAGAACAAGACGGCGATCATCTTCGAGGCGGACGACGGCCAGGTCAGCACCATCACCTACAAGGACCTGCTCACCCGCGTCTCGCAGTTCGCCAACGCGCTGAAGAGCCAGGGCATCGAGAAGGGCGACCGCGTCATCATCTACATGCCGATGACGATCGAGGGCGTGATCGCCATGCAGGCATGCGCGCGCATCGGCGCGACGCACAGCGTGGTGTTCGGCGGCTTCTCGGCCAAGGCGCTGCAGGAGCGCATCATCGACGCCGGCGCGGTGGCGGTCATCACCGCCAACTACCAGATGCGCGGCGGCAAGGAGCTGCCGCTCAAGTCGATCGTCGACGACGGGATCGCCCTGGGCGGCTGCGAGAGCATCAAGACCGTGCTGGTGTTCGAGCGCACCCTCAGCGCCTGGAACCGGGTGGAAGGGCGCGACAAGACCTTCGCCGAAGTCCTGGAGGGCCAGAACGCCCACTGCCCGCCGACGCCGGTCAATGCCGAGCACCCGCTGTTCATCCTGTACACGTCCGGCTCCACCGGCAAGCCCAAGGGCGTGCAGCATGCCACCGGGGGCTACATGCTCTGGGCCCGGATGACGATGGAATGGACGTTCGACGTTCGGCCGGAGGACGTCTTCTGGTGCACCGCCGACATCGGCTGGATTACCGGCCACACCTACGTCGCCTACGGCCCGCTCGCGGCCGGCGCGACCCAGGTGGTTTTCGAGGGCGTGCCGACGTTCCCGCATGCCGGGCGCTTCTGGCAGATGATCGAGAAGCACAAGATCTCGATCTTCTATACCGCGCCCACCGCGATCCGCTCGCTGATCAAGGCCGCCGAATCCGACGAGAAAGTCCACCCGAAGAACTGGGACCTGTCGAGCCTGCGCATCCTGGGCTCCGTGGGCGAGCCGATCAACCCCGAAGCGTGGATGTGGTACCACCGTAACGTCGGCGGCGAGCGCTGCCCCATCGTCGACACCTTCTGGCAGACCGAGACCGGCGGCCACGTCATTACGCCGCTGCCGGGCGCGACGCCGCTGGTGCCGGGATCGTGCACGCTGCCGCTGCCGGGCATCGCGGCCGCCATCGTCGACGAGACCGGCAAGGACCTTCCCAACGGCGCCGGCGGCATGCTCGTGATCAAGCGCCCCTGGCCCTCGATGATCCGCACCATCTGGAACGACCCGGAACGCTTCAAGAAGAGCTACTTCCCCGAAGAGATGGGCGGCAGGATCTACCTGGCCGGCGACGGCGCGGTGCGCAGCGCCGACCGCGGCTACTTCCGCATCACCGGCCGCATCGACGACGTGCTCAATGTGTCGGGCCACCGCCTGGGGACCATGGAAATCGAGTCGGCGCTGGTCGCCAAGACCGACCTGGTGGCCGAGGCGGCGGTGGTGGGCCGCCCGGACGATGTGAGCGGCGAGGCCGTCTGCGCCTTCGTGGTGCTCAAGCGCCCCCGCCCCACGGGCGACGAGGCCAAGCAGATCGCCGCGCAGCTGCGCGACTGGGTGGCCAAGGAAATCGGCCCCATTGCCAAGCCCAAGGACATCCGCTTCGGCGAGAACCTGCCCAAGACGCGCAGCGGCAAGATCATGCGCCGGCTGCTGCGCTCGATCGCCAAGGGCGAGGCGATCACGCAGGACACGTCGACGCTGGAGAATCCCGCGATCCTCGACCAGTTGTCGCAGGTCAACTGATCCGGGCGGCATGCGCTCGGGGCGCCGGCCGCCCCGGGCGAACGTCCGACACCCCGCGCGCCCGGCTTGGGTTACAAACGAGCCTCTCGAACCGACAAACCCAAGACCAGGAGGATTTCAATCATGCGTGTGCGCACCGGAATCGTGCTGCTCGTCGTGCTGCTGATCGCGGCGCTGGCGGCGCTCAACTGGGGGCAGCTGTCCACGCCCACCACGATGTCGCTCGGCTTCATGGAAATGTCGGCGCCGCTTGGGCTGGTGATGCTGGCGCTGACGGTCGCGCTCGGCGTTCTCGGCCTGGCCTACGTGCTGTACCTGCAAAGCACCGTCCTGCTGGAAACGCGCCGCCACGGCAAGGAGATGCAGGCGCAGCGCGACCTGGCCGACAAGGCCGAAGCCTCGCGCTTCACCGAGTTGCGCACCTACCTGGACGCCCAGGAGCAGGCGCGGACGCTGCGGGTGGCGGAGCTGCAGCAGCAGCTGTCTGCCCGGATGGAGCAGCTCGAGAATTCGTTCAGGTCGCGCGTCGACCAGTCGGACAACACCACGGCGGCGCATATCGGACAACTCGAGGACCGCATCGAGCGCCGCAACGTGCCCACGGATATCAACCCGCAGATCTGATGCGCGCGGCTACTTGGCCTCGAGCACCCAGGCAGCCAGCTTCCGGGCGTCTTCCTCGCTGACCTGGGGGTTGGCCGGCATGGGCACCGGGCCCCACACGCCCGAGCCGCCCTTGCGGATCTTGTCGGCGAGCTTGTCGACGGCGCCGGCATCGCCCTTGTACTTGGCCGCGACATCCGTGAATGCCGGGCCGATGACCTTCTTGTCCACCGAGTGGCAGGCCATGCAATTCTTGGCCTTGGCCAGTTGCAGGTCGGCCAGGGCTGGGCCCGCCAGAGCGGCGGACAGGCACAGAAACAACAACGTACGCTTCATGGAACGACATGCAGCGCATGGCTGCGCTACATTTAGTGACTAAGTTGCTGCGATTCTAGGCGCCAGTGCACGGTCGCGTTGTCGCGGCGTCCGGTGCGCCTGCGAGAGTGCCGTCAAAAGACAGAGGGTAGACGATGTGGTTCCTGGGACTGGGCCTTGCGCTGGTGGCCCTCAAGTACTTCGAGGTCGGTCCGGTGGCCCAGCTGACCTGGCTGTGGGTGCTCTCGCCCTTTGCGCTGGCCCTGGTCTGGTGGGCGTGGGCCGACTGGTCGGGCTACACCAAGCGCAAGGCGGTCGAGCGTGACGAAGCGCGCAAACAGGAGCGCATCGACCGCCAGCGCAGCCAGCTGGGCATGCTGGGCGGCCGTTCGCGCAGCAAGCGCCGCTAGCGCGGCGCCGCGGCTGCGTCAGAACTTGTCGAGGACGGCGCCCTCGCTGGCGCTCGATGCATTGAAGGCGAACTTGGCCTGCACCCCGCGCGTGTAGCGCGGCGCCGGCGGCGTCCAGCCTTCGCGGCGTGCGGCGATCTCGGCCTCGGGCACGTTCAGCTCCAGCTTGAGTTCGCGCGCGTCGATGGTGATGGAGTCGCCTTCCTTGACGAAGGCAATCGTGCCGCCGGCGGCCGCTTCGGGTGCCACGTGCCCGACCACCATGCCCCAGGTGCCGCCGGAGAACCGGCCGTCGGTGATCAGCCCCACGCTCTCGCCCAGGCCGGCGCCGATGAGCGCGCCGGTGGGTGCCAGCATCTCGGGCATGCCCGGGCCGCCCTTGGGGCCGAGGTAGCGAAGCACCATGACGTCACCGGCCTTGATCTTGCCGTCCAGGATGGCCTGCAGGGCCGACTGCTCGTCGTCGAACACGCGGGCCGGGCCGGTGATGGTGGGGTTCTTCAGGCCGGTGATCTTGGCCACGGCGCCTTCGGGCGAGAGGTTGCCCTTGAGGATGGCCAGGTGGCCTTGCTCGTACATCGGCTTGTCGATCGGACGGATGACGTCCTGGTCGGCCGCGGGGACGTCGGGCACGTCGGCCAGCGTCTGGGCAATGGTCTTGCCGGTGATGGTGATGCAGTCCCCGTGCAGCAGGCCCGCATTGAGAAGCACCTTCATGACCTGCGGGATGCCGCCGGCCTTGTGCAGGTCGACCGCCAGGTACTTGCCGCTGGGCTTGAGGTCGCAGATCACCGGCACCTTCTTGCGCATGCGTTCGAAGTCGTCGATCGACCAGTCCACGCCGGCCGCGTGGGCGATGGCCAGGAAGTGCAGCACCGCGTTGGTCGAGCCCCCCGTGGCCATGATGACGGCCACCGCGTTCTCGATCGCCTTCTTGGTCACGATGTCGCGCGGCTTGAGGTCGTTCCTGATCGCCTCGACCAGCGCCTTGGCCGATTCCCTGGCCGAGTTTTCCTTCTCGTCATGCGGGTTGGCCATGGTCGACGAATAGGGCAGGCTCATGCCCAGCGCCTCGAATGCGCTGGACATCGTGTTGGCGGTGTACATGCCGCCGCACGAGCCGGTGCCGGGAATGGCGCGCTTCTCGATCTCCTTGAGATCGTCGTCGCTCATGTTGCCGGCGGCGTTCTGGCCGACTGCCTCGAACACGCTGACGATGTTCAGGTCCTGGCCCTTGTAGCGGCCCGGGAGGATGGTGCCGCCATAGACGTAGATGGCCGGCACATTGGCGCGCAGCATGCCCATCATGCCGCCGGGCATGTTCTTGTCGCAGCCGCCGACCACGAGCACGCCGTCCATCCACTGGCCGCCGACGCAGGTCTCGATGCAGTCGGAGATCACCTCGCGGCTGACCAGCGAGTACTTCATGCCTTCGGTTCCCATGGCCATGCCGTCGGAAATGGTGGGCGTGCCGAACACCTGGGCATTGCCGCCGGCTTCCTCGATGCCGGCGATGGCCGCGTCGGCCAGCTTCTGCAGGCCGCTGTTGCACGGCGTGATGGTGCTGTGGCCGTTGGCCACGCCGACCATGGGCTTCTTGAAGTCGCCCTCTTCGTAGCCCATGGCGTAGAACATGGAGCGGTTGGGCGCGCGCGACTTGCCTTCGGTGATGTTGGCGCTGCGGCGGTTGATCTGGATGGTCTTGGTGTCCATGGCGGTCTCTCGGTCCGGTCAATCTCGTGGGGCCCCGAGTATCCCGCGCTTCACTGATTGCTTCCAATCCTATTTTTGCTTTGTATTGATATGCTGGGCGAATGAGTCAAGGTATCGATCTGCGCGCCTGGCGGCAATTCCTCGCGGTTGCCGAGGAGCTGCACTTCGGCCGTGCGGCGGCGCGGCTGCACATGACGCAGCCGCCGGTCACGCAGGCCATCGCCCAACTGGAGAAGACCCTGGAAGTGCGCCTGTTCGACCGCACCCGGCGCCGGGTCGCGCTCACGCCGGCCGGCGAGGCGCTGCTGCCCGAGGTGCGCGACCTGCTGGCGCGGGCGCAGGCGTTGCCCGGGCGGGCGCGCGCTGCCGCTGCCGGCGAGGTGGGGCGGGTGCGGCTGGCGTTCGTGTCGACCATCGGCTTCGAGCATCTGCCGGTGTGGGTGCGCGAGTTCCGGGCGGCCAGCCCGGAGGTGTCGCTGGAACTCGTGGAGGCCACCGGCGACGTGCAACTGGCCGCCTTCGAGCGCGGCGACATCGACGCCGGCCTGATGCTGCACTCGCCCGGCGCCGCCGCGCCCGGTCTGCAGCACCTGCCCGTGGCGCGCGAACCGCTGGTGCTGGCGATGCCCGAGGCACATGCGCTCGCCCGGCTGCCGGCGCTGCCCCTGGCCGCGGTGCTGGCCGAGCCGCTGGTGGTCTTTCCGCGCCGGATCGTGCCGTCGCTGCACGATGCCATCTTCAGCCTGTACCACGCCGCCGGCTGCACGCCCCGCGTGGCGCAGGAGGCGATCCAGATGCAGACCATCGTCAACCTGGTCTGGGGCGGCCTCGGCGTGGCGTGGGTGCCGGCCAGCGTCATGCAGTTTCGCCGCGCCGGCGTGGTGTATCGCGCCGCCGATGAGCTAGCGCTGCCGCCGCGCCGCGCGGCGCGCACGTCGCCGGCGCTGCCGGCCTGCGAAACCAGCCTGGTGTGGCCACCGGAGGGCGAGCAGCCCGCCTTGCGGCGCTTCATCGATTTCGTCCGGGCGCGCCTGGCGCCATTGCCCGGCCGGGCACAATAGTTGGATGCTCATGTATCCGCACATCGACCCGGTGGCACTGCAGCTGGGTCCGATCGCCATTCACTGGTATGGCCTGACCTATCTCGCCGCCTTCGGCCTGTTCTATTTCCTGGCGACGCGCCGCCTGCACCACGAACCGTTCCGCTCGATCGCGCAGCCGCTGCCGTGGACGCGCAAGGACGTGGAGGACATCCTGTTCCTTGGCGTCATGGGCGTGGTGGTCGGCGGCCGCCTGGGCTACTGCCTGTTCTACAAGCCGGAGTACTACGCCGTCCATCCGCTGGAGGTGCTGTTCGTCTGGAAGGGCGGCATGAGCTTCCACGGCGGCCTGCTCGGCGTCATCGGCGCCATGGGCTGGTATGCACATTCGCGCGGGCGGCCTTTCTGGCAGGTGATGGATTTCGTGGCGCCGTGCGTGCCGACCGGACTGGCCGCCGGACGGGTCGGCAACTTCATCAACGGCGAACTCTGGGGACGCTTTTCGAGCCCCGATCTGCCATGGGGCATGGTGTTTCCGCAAAGCGGCTCGATGCTGCCGCGCCACCCTTCGCAGGTCTACCAGTTCCTGCTCGAAGGGCTGCTGCTTTTCGTGATTCTGTGGTTGTACGCGCGCAAGCCGCACCTGCCACGCCGGGTGTCCGCGGTCTTCCTGATCGGCTATGGCGCGATGCGTTTCATCGCCGAATTCTTCCGCGAGCCGGACGACTTCCTCGGGCTGCTGGCATTGAACATGAGCATGGGCCAGTGGTTGTGCATTCCCATGCTGGCGTTGGGCGCCTGGCTCTACTGGAGCGCCGGGCGGGCGGCGCAAGCGCAAGGCCCGGCCAAGGCGGCGGCGCGGCGCTGAGCCGCATTGGGCCCGATCACCGCGAGCCGAGCGGCGAGGGGCCCGCTGCATCCGCGCCTTCGTCAGGCGTGGCCAGCGCAAGGCGCAGGCGGCTTTCGAAGCGCAATTCGCGCCCGTCGAGCGGATCACGAAACGACAGCGACCGGGCCAGCAGCTGGAGCGGGCGATCGAAGTCGTCCGGCCCCTCGGGGTGCAGCACGGGGTAGTAATCGTCATTGACGATGGGCATGCCCAGTGCGGCGCAATGGACGCGCAACTGGTGCTTGCGCCCGCTGATCGGCAGCAGCCGCAGGTGCGCGCGTTCGCCGGCGGCGTGCAGCAGCTCGATGCGGGTCTCGGAATTGGGGGTGCCGGGCACCTCCTGCGTGCGCAGAAACGACGCGTCGTCGCACAACAGGCTGCGGTGCACCGGCGGAATCGACAGGCCGGGCTGCCAATGGACGATGGCCTCGTATTCCTTGTGGACGGACCGGTCGCGAAACAGCGCCTGGTACGGCTCGCGGGCCGCGGCGTCCAGCGAGAACAGCACCAGGCCGGCGGTGCCCCGGTCGATGCGATGCAATGGCGACAGCGACTCGATGCCCAGACGCCGCTTGAGCCGCACCAGCAGGCTTTCCTGCAGATAGCGCCCGGTCGGCACGACCGGCAGGAAGTGGGGCTTGTCCGCCACCAGGATCCGGTCGTCGCGGTAGAGCACCTGCTCCTGGAAGGGAATCGGCGATTCCCGGGCGAGTGTGCGCCAGTACCACAGGCGCAGGTGGGGCCGGCACGGTGCGTCCGCGTCGACCGGACGACCGGCGTCGTCCACGACCTCTCCGGCCGCCATGCGCGAGTGCCATTCGTCCCGCGCGACCAGCGCGAAGCGCTCGGCGAAGAAATCCAGCACGGTCGGCCACGCGCCGGGTGGCACCGCGACCCAGCTTGCGCTCACGCCGTCGCGCATCGGCAAGGGCGAAACCGGCCGCACACGGCGGCGCGGCTTGGGCGCAAGGGGGTTGCCCTGGGCGTCGATCCTTCTCATAATTACGCGTAATTATCGACCCGTCATTCTCTGGTTGACACGAAGGCCTGCATTTTCGCCATGCGCGTGGTTCACAACTCCCTTCACGACGAAGTCGCGGCCAGCCTGCGCGAAGAGATCTTCGCCGGCCGCCTGCCGCCCGGCAGCTTCGTCGACGAGGCCGCTTTGTGCGCGCGCCTGGAGATTTCGCGCACACCGCTGCGCGAGGCGCTGAAGGTGCTCACCGCCGAGGGACTGCTGCGGCACGAGCCGCGGCGCGGCTGTTTCGTGGCCGAGGTGACCCAGCGGGACCTGGACGAGATCTTCCCGGTCATCGCGCTGCTCGAGGGCCGCTGCGCCTACGAGGCCGCGCGCCACGCCAACGATGCCGACATCGCCGCGCTGGCCGTCCTGCACGACAAGCTCGAGCGCCACGCCAGGGCGCGCCGCATCAACGACTACTACGCGACCAACTACGCCATTCACGAAGCCATCATCCTGCTGGCCGACAATCGGTGGCTGGCGCAGGTCATCGGCGACCTGCGCAAGATACTGAAGCTCGCCCGCTTGCAGCAACTGCACGCGCCCGGCCGGCTGGAGCAGAGCCTGTCGGAGCACCTGGCCGTGTTTGCCGCGCTGAAGGCGCGCGACTGCAACGGCGCCGAAGCTGCCATGCGGACCCATCTCGACCGTCAACGCGAGGCGCTGCACGAGGTAGCGCGCCTTTCCACCTCCCGCATCACCGCAACATGAACACCTCCATCCTGACCATGACCGGCAACAGCATGCGCAACCTGGCCGACAGCATGCGCAGCGGTGCGCGCGCGCCACGCTCGATGGAAGAGCGCATGGAAGCCACCTTGCGCAGGCCCGGCGAGGCGCTGTCGCCCCGCGCGCTGCGAAAGGCGTTGGCCGACATGCAGGCCATCGTCGATGCGCGCCTGAGCGAAGTCGAGGCTGGCCGCCGTGCCGCGGAGGTGGCGCAGTGGTACGCCACGCTGTCGGCCGACGAGCGGCGCGACGTGTGGCTGCTGATGAGCGAACGTTTCGCGCCCGACGCCGCCAGAATCCAGGCCGCCCGTGCCCAGTACGACGCGGCGGTCAGCCGCGGCGGGGAGTCCGGCCAGGCCGAGGTGCGACTGCGCCGGGCGCTGGTCTCGCCGCGTGCCCGGCTGCTGCAGCGCTTCGCAGTGGCCGAGCCGGGCATGCGCTTCCTGATCGATCTGCGCGCCGAACTGCTGCCGCACCTGCGGGAGGACACGCGCCTGGTGGCGCTGGAGGCCGAGCTCGAGCACCTTTTCTCGACCTGGTTCGACGTCGCCTTTCTCGACCTGCGGCGCATCAGCTGGGATTCGCCGGCGTCGCTCATCGAGAAGCTGATCCGCTACGAGGCGGTGCACGACATCCGCAGCTGGTCCGACGTGAAGAACCGGCTCGACAGCGACCGCCGCTGCTACGGCTTCTTCCACCCGCGCCTGCCCAACGAGCCGCTGATCTTCGTCGAGGTGGCGTTGCTCGACCACATCAGCGACGGCATCACGCCGCTGCTGGACGAAGCGGCCGCGGCGGGCGACCTGTCGCGTGCCACCACCGCCATCTTCTATTCCATCAGCAGCACGCAAGTGGGGCTGCGCGGCGTGAGCTTCGGCGATTCCCTGATCAAGCGCGTCGTGGAGACGCTCTCGAGCGAGTTTCCCAAGCTGAAGGTCTTCGCCACGCTCTCGCCCGTCCCGGGCTTCCGCGGCTGGCTGGCCAAGAATGCCGCCGCCTTGCTGGAGGCCACCGACGACAAGCGCCGCGCCGAGCTCGGTCGTGCCATCGGCCAGCCCGACGTCGACGCCGCAGCTGTGCTGCGCGCCGCCGAGCAGCCGCTGGCGCTGGAAGCCCGCTCGCCGGTTCGCCAGTGGCTGATGCGTGCCTGCGCCCGCTACCTCGGCGCCGAGCTCAAGGACGGGCAGCCGGTCGACCCGGTGGCGCGCTTCCACCTGGGCAACGGCGCCCGCGTGGAGCGCCTCAACTGGGGCGGCGACCCGTCCGCCAAGGGCCTCAAGCAATCCTATGGCCTGATGGTCAACTACCTGTACGACCTCAAGCGCCTGGACAAGCATCGCGCGCTGCTGGCGCAGGGAAGGGTGCCGGTCTCGCGCGAGATCGACGGCCTGCGCGGCTGAGGCGGAGCATGTCGACGCAATCACAGGCGCGAATGCCGCCCGCGCAAGGGCCCGGGGAAACCGCGGCCGTGCCGGACATCCGCCTCGAGCGGCACGGCGCGCTCGCCACCGTCACCCTGTCGAACCTGCCGCGCCTCAATGCCATGACGCGCAGCATGTGGCTGGCCCTGCGCGCGGCGTTCGAGTCGCTCAATGCCGACGCCGACCTGCGCTGCGTGGTCTTGCGCGGGGAGGGCGGCAGCTTCTGCGCCGGTGGCGACATCTCCGAATACCCCGGCTTCCGCTTCGACGAGGCACAACTGGCGCACTTCCACGAGGTGCAGGTGTGGGGCGCGCTGCACGCCATCCTCGAATGCCCGGTGCCGGTGGTCGCGGCGATCGAAGGCGCGTGCATGGGCGCCGGCCTGGAGATCGCGAGCTGCTGCGACATCCGCCTGGCAGGCGAAGGCAGCCGGTTCGGCGCGCCGATCGCCAGGCTGGGCTTTCCCATGGCGCCGCGTGAGGCTGCGCTGGTGCACGCTGCGGTCGGCGACGCGCTGGTGCGCGACATGCTCTTTTGCGCCGGCGTGCATACGGCCGAACGCCTGCTGCAAGCCGGGTTCCTGCTGCGCGTGCTGCCCGATGCGCAGGTGGCTGCTGCGGCGCAGGCCTGCGCCGGCCGCATCGCCGAACTCGCGCCGTTGGCGGCGCGCGCCAACAAGCGCAACCTGCGCCTGCTCGCGGCCACCCGGGTTGCGCCCGAATTGCTCGAAGGCGCGTATGGCTATGCTGACAGCCCGGAGCACCGCGAGGGCGTCGGCGCCTTTCTGGACAAGCGCCCACCCCGTTTCTGATCGCGCCGCCGCAAGGCGGTGCGTACTTCCTTCCCGTCGATCGCGTCATGAAGAAAACACAAGACAACACCAACCTGTTCGTGGCCCTGCGCGCCGCCTTTCCGGCCGACCTGGACGCCGTCGCCGTCGAAACCGATGACGGCCTGAAATACAGCTGGCGCGACCTCGAGCGCGCCAGCGCCATGATCGCCAACCTGCTCGATTCGCTGCGCCTGGAGCCCGGCGCGCGAATCGCGGTGCAGGTCGAGAAGTCGGTCGAGGCCATGCTGTTGTATCTCGGCACGCTGCGCGCGGGCTATGTGTTTCTGCCGCTCAACACGGCCTACCAGAGCGCCGAGATCGAGTACTTCATCGGCAATGCCGAGCCGGCGGTCGTGGTGTGCACGTCGCGCAACGAGGCGTGGGTGCGGCCGATCGCGCAGGCGGCCGGCACCGCGCACGTCTTCACGCTGGACGACGATCGCACCGGCACGCTGCTCCAAGCGGCCGCCCGTTGCCGCGACCGCCATGTGCCGGCGCGCAGGAAGGCCGACGACCTGGCCGCCATCCTCTACACCAGCGGCACCACGGGCCGCAGCAAGGGGGCCATGCTCACCCATGGCAACCTGTTGTCCAACGCCTTGGTGCTCAAGGACTACTGGGGCTGGACCGAGGGCGACGTGCTGATCCACGCGCTGCCCATCTTTCACGTGCACGGCCTGTTCGTCGCCATCCACGGCGCGCTGCTCAACGGCAGCAAGATGATCTGGATGTCGAAGTTCGACCCGAAGCGGGTGATCGAACGCATGCCCGAGGCGAGCGTGTTCATGGGCGTGCCCACGCTCTACGTGCGCATGCTGGCCGAGCCGGCGCTCGATCGCCGCAACGCCGGCAACATGCGGCTGTTCGTCTCGGGCTCGGCGCCGCTGCTGATCGAGACCTTCAACGAATGGCGCGAGCGCACCGGCCACACCATCCTGGAGCGCTACGGCATGAGCGAGACGGTGATGCTCACCTCCAACCCGTACGAGCCGGCGCAGGGCGAGCGGCGCGGCGGCACGGTGGGCTTTCCGCTGCCGGGTGTCTCGCTGCGGGTGCGCGACGACCAGGGCCAGGACCTGCCGACCGGCGAGATCGGCAACATCCAGGTTCGCGGCCCCAATGTCTTTGCCGGCTACTGGCGCATGCCCGAGAAGACGAAGGAGGAGTTCACCGCCGACGCCTACTTCAAGACCGGCGACGTCGGGAAGGTGGATTCGCTGGGCTACGTGACCATCGTGGGCCGCAGCAAGGACCTCATCATCAGCGGCGGCTACAACGTCTACCCGGCGGAGGTGGAGGCCTTCATCAACGAACTGCCCGGCGTGGCCGAGAGCGCCCTGGTGGGCGTGCCGCATCCGGACTTCGGCGAGGTCGGCGTGGCCATCGTCATTGCGCGCGCCGGTGCCACGCTCGACGCTGACGCCATCGTGCGCGAACTCAAGGCGCGACTGGCCAACTTCAAGATTCCGAAGCGCTGCTTCGTGGTCGACGAACTGCCGCGCAACACCATGGGCAAGGTGCAGAAGGCGCTGCTGCGCGAGCAGCACAAGCAGCTGTTCGCAGGTTGAGGCGGCCGGGTCCGGCACACGCCGGACGCATGGGCGGGCCCTAGACGACCAGCAGCACCGCGGTGGAGCTTTCCGCCACCACCTTGGTCGCCACCGAACCCATCAGCGCGCGGCCGATGATGCCGTGGCCATGTGTGCCCATGACGATCAGGCCGGCGGCGTTTTCCTTGGCCGCCGCGATGATCTGCTCGGCCGCGTGGCCGTGGCGCGCATCGATGCGGAAGTTCTCGATGCCGCGCTCGGCCAGCAGCTTGCGGGCCGGCTCGAGCACCTTTTCCTGCTCTTCGCGGTAGTAGTCCTGCACCACTTCCTTGCTGACGTGGCGCGTGACGTGGCTGGGTACGCCGGCGCAGGCGTGCACGACGATCAACTCGTGGCCATCGACGAACATGGCGCGGTTGGCCGCCACGTAGTCGAGCGCCTTGGTGGTGAACGCACTGCCGTCGACGGCAAGGATGATCTTCATGAGCGTGCCTCTCTTGATTGGAGCGGCGCCGGGCCGCCGGTGCGTGGCATCTTATTCAACACGCACGCGTGCAAGCCGGATGACCTGCGCGGCCGTCGGGGCATCAGCGGCCGGACAGCCCCTTCCAGAGCATGTAGGCCGCCAGCGCGTACAGGATGCTGGCGAAGATCCGCTTGAGCCGGGTCACCGGCAGTGCGTGCGCGGCCTTGGCGCCCAGCGGCGCGGTCATCACGCTGCACAGCGCGATCACGGCCAGCGCCGGCAGCCAGATGTAGCCGAACGAGGCCGGCGGCAAGCCGGTCGCCGCGTTGCCGGCGATGACGTAGCCCACCACGTTCGCCACCGCGATCGGGAATCCCAGCGCGGCGCTGGTGGCGACCGCGTTGTGGATGGGCACGTTGCACCAGGCCATGAAAGGAACGCTGATGAATCCGCCGCCGGCGCCCACCAGCCCCGACATGAAGCCGATGGTGCCGCCCGCGCCGAGCTGCCCGGCGGTGCCCGGCATCTGGCGCGACGGCGGCGGCTTGCGGTCCAGGAACATCTGAGTGGCGGAGAAGGCGACGAACACCGCGAACAGCACGGCCAGCCAGGCGCCCTTGAGCAGGGCGAACACGCCCATGCTGGCCACCAGCGCCCCGCCGATGATGCCGGGTGCCAGGCGCCGCACGATGTCCCAGCGCACGGCGCCGCGCTTGTGGTGCGCGCGCACGCTGGAGATCGAGGTGAACATGATGGTGGCCATCGACGTGGCGATCGCCATCTTCACCGCCAGCCCGGGATCCACGCCGACCTCGGTCATGATGATGGTGATGAAGGGCACCATCACCATGCCCCCGCCGATACCCAGCAGTCCGGCCAGGAAACCTGCCCCGATACCCAGTGCGGCGAGTTCAAGAACGATCAATGGGCTGAGCATAGGAAACGTGAGGTCGGACGGGTAGACAACGGAAAAGCCGACCGCCCCGGGGAGCGGGGCAGTGGCCGTGAAGGGGAGTTGCGCGCCGGGGCGCTGAAGCGACAGCGCCGCGTGCCGGCAGCAATGCCGGTTCGGCGCTATGGTTCTGGAAGCAACAGGCCGAGAGTTTACCGGGCCTTCGGGCAATGCCCAAGGGTTAACCCAGGGCTGCCGCTGCAACGGCTTCGGGCGTGGCGCCGGGTCGCGTGTTGCGCCGCGCCGAAGCGGAAAAAGGTGTCTGCGAATGCCGCCGGACCGTCATCCTGAACGCAGGGTTCAGGTGGGCGAGGGCAGCAGGGCTTCGGGTTCATCTGACGCGAGATGATCACGCCCGCCAAGCAATTTACCAAGCCCGGGCTCCATAGAGCATTGGTTCAAGGAAATATAAAGCCCGACGCGCACCGCAGACAGGGTCGATTTTACGCCGAAGGCCGCGCCGCGCGCGCGCCGCTGGCGCACAACCTTGTCAGAGAAGATGCCCGTCGCCCGCCAGCACCTGGTCGAGGCGCTGCACCAGCTGCGCGAGGCGGGGGTCGGCCTCGTCGACGGAGCCGGGCAGCGGTGCCGGCGCTGGGGCGGGCGCAGGCTTGTCGGCAGCGCGCTGCAACTGCGCCAGCTCGAAGGCCAGGTTGAGCGAGGCCAGCACCGCGATGCGGTCGCGCGCCTTGACCTTGCCGGCATCGCGGATCTTGTTCATGGCCGCGTCCACACGCTCGACCGCCGCGCGCAACTGGGCCTCTCCGCCTTCGGGACAACCGAGCATGTAGCTCTGTCCCATGATCTGTACTTCGATGTGATTCATGCCGGGCCCTGGGGTGTCGCGTCATCGGCCGGCAGCTTCTCGAGCATGGCCTCGATGCGGGTTCGCGCTGCGGCCAGCCGGGACTTGAGCGCGTCGCGCTCACGCGCGAGCGCGTCGACCTGCTCCTGCAGCAGCACATTGGTGCGCTGCAACTCTTCATGGCGAACCAGGAGGCGCTCGACGCGTTCGGCGATCTGGTCGATGGGGCTGGCGACAGACATGGAAGCGCATTGTATGGGGCTGCGGCCGTGGCGTGCCGGGCCTTAGAATCGGCCGCGTTGGTGCTCGCGCCGTGGTTCACGCGGCGCAGTTCAACGGGAAGCAGGAGGTCCGCGCCGTGTCCACGGCCAGGCCAGCCTGCGCTGCCCCCGCAACGGTCAAGCAGCAGGAAGCGCACGCCATGCGTGCGTTCTCCACTCCCGCCAATCAGCCACTGGGTGCCCTGAAACAGGCGCCTGGGAAGGCGGCGGGAGGGCTGTCAGCCCGGATACCGGCCAACGAGGCGAGCCGCTGCACCTGGTGCAGTGCTGCTCATTTGACGCCCACACATCCGGCGGGGAGGCCGGATCGGGTTCTTGTTTTCGGGTTCACGATGAATCAACGTCCCCTCCGCACCGGTGCCGCTTCGCACCGACGCGTCCGCGCGCTCGCGCGTCCCCTGCTTGTCTGTACCGGCCTGGCGGCCGCCAGCGGCGCCGTGCTGGCGCAGACCCCCGCGCGCGCTGCCGCGCCGACGCTGCCCGAGACCGTGGTCACCGCCGGACGGGTCGAGCAGCGGCTGTCGGACACGCTGGCCGACATCTCGGTGATCGACCGCGACACCATCGAGCGCAGCGGCGCCAACAGCGTGGCCGACGTGCTGTCCCGGGTCCAGGGCATCCAGATCGCCCGCAACGGCGGGCCGGGCAGCACGACCAGCGTTTTCCTGCGCGGCACCGAGACGCGCTTCTCCGCCGTCTTCATCGACGGCGTGCGGGTGGATTCGCAGTCGGTCGGCGGCGCGCCTTGGGAGTCCATTCCGCTGGCGCAGATCGACCGCATCGAGGTCGTGCGCGGTCCGGCCGCGGCAGTCTATGGCTCCGACGCCATCGGCGGCGTGATCCAGCTGTTCACCCGCAAGGGGGAGCCGGGCGTGGCGCCCTACGTGGGCGTCGGCGGCGGCAGCCGCGGACTGTTCAAGGCCGAGGCCGGCGTCAGCGGCGCGAGCGGCGCCGTCGACTATTCGCTGGGCGTCGCCACCGAGCGCAGCCGGGGCTTCAACGCCACCACCACGCCAGGGTTCGACCCGGACGACGACGGCTACGAAACCACCTCGGGCAACCTGCGCCTGGGCCTGCAGATCAATGCGCGCCAGCGCATCGAGGGCACGTTGCTGGGCAACGTGATGGACTCCGACTACGACGACTACGGCTACGACCCGGCCAACCCGGTGGACGACCGCAACCATCACAAGCTTCGCACCGCGGGCATCAACTGGCGCTCGCAGTGGACGGACAACTACCGCACCAACCTGGCCATCACCGACAGCTACAACCTCTACCGCAGCACGCCGAACTTCTACCAGACCGAGACGCGCCAGCGCGGCTACCTGTTCCAGAACGAGCTGCAGTTTGGCCCGCATCGCCTGACCGCCGACCTGGAGCGGCGCGAGGACCAGCTGGACAACGCACCGGGCATCGGCCCCTTCGCCAGCCCGGGCGTGACCGGCAAGCGCGGGCAGGACGGCGTCGCGCTGGGCTACGGCTTCCAGCAGGGGCCGCACACGCTGCAGCTGAATGCGCGCCATGACGACGACAGCGAGTTCGGCGGCAACACCACCGGCAGCGCCGCCTACGGCTTCGCGTTCACGCCGGCCTGGCGCGCGACCGTGTCGGCCGGCACCGCCTTCCGCGCGCCGACGCTCTACCAGCGCTTCAGCGAATACGGCGTCGCCAGCCTTCAGCCCGAGGAAAGCACCAACTACGAAGCCGGCCTGCGCTGGGCGCAGGACGCGAGCAGCGTGGCCATGACCGTCTACCGCAACCGCGTGCGCAATCTGATCGACTTCGACTACGCCTCGACCGCCTGCCAGTCGCCCTTCGGCTGCTACGGCAACGTCGGCCGCGCGCAGTACGAAGGGGTGACGCTCACCGCCACTCATCGCATCGGCAACGTGTCGCTGCGCGGTTCGTTCGACTGGCAGGACCCGCGCGACCTCGAGACCGACAAGATGCTGGTGCGGCGCGCCCGCCAGTACGGCACGCTGGGCGCCGACTGGCGACTGGGCGAATGGCTGCTCGGTGGCGAGGTCGTGGCTTCGGGCCAGCGCTACGCCGACGCGGACAACACGCAGACGCTGGGCGGCTACACCTTGCTGAACCTCAGCCTGGCCCGGCCGATCGGCCGCGGCCTGGACCTGCTGGTCCGGCTGGACAATGTCACCGACAAGGACTACGAGCTGGTGCCTGGCTATGCCACGGCCGGCCGGGTCTTCTACGTGGGCGTCAAGTGGAGTCCGAGGTTCTGATCCGAAACGACCTTTCCGGCGCCGTCCCGGTGCGGCGCGAGCTGATCCTGGGCGGCCAGAAGAGCGGCAAGTCGCGGCGCGGCGAGTCGCTGGCCGCGCAGTGGCTTGCGCTTTCGCCGGCGCACCGCGCGGTGCTGCTGGCGACCGGGCTGGCGCATGACGACGAGATGCGCCAGCGAATCGCGCGGCACCGCGCCGAGCGGGCGCAGCGCGTGCCCGGCCTCGAGACGCTGGAGGTTCCGGTGCGCCTTGCCGATGCGTTGCGCGCGCACGAAGCGCCGGGCACGCTGGTGCTGGTCGACTGCCTGACGCTCTGGCTGACCCAGTTGCTGATGCCGCATGACCTTGCCGACGCCGCTCAGCGCAGCGAGGCAGGCGGCGACGCCGCCATCGACGACCTTGTGCTGGCACTGCGCGACGCGCGCGGCCCGGTCGTCCTGGTCGGCAACGAGATCGGCCTGGGCGTGATTCCGCTCGGCCGCGAGGTACGCGCGTTCGTCGATGCGCTGGGCCTGCTCAACCAGCGCGTGGCGGCGGCTTGCGAACGCGTCACGCTGATGGTGGCGGGCCTGCCGCTGGCCATCAAGGAGGTGCCATGATCGGGCGCGTCCTCGCCGGACTGGCGCTGTGCTGGTGGGCACTCGCGGCGTGTGCGGCCGGGCTTGTCGACGACCGGGGCGTCGAGGTGGCGTTCGACGCGCCGCCGCGGCGCATCGTCTCGCTGCTGCCTTCGCTGACCGAGACGGTGTGCGCGCTGGATGCGTGCGATCGCCTGGTCGGCGTCGACGACTTCTCCAACTGGCCCGAGCAGGTTCACAAGCTCCCGCACGTCGGCGGCCTGGAGGACGCCAACGTCGAACGCATCGTCGCGCTGCGGCCCGACGTGGTGCTGCTGGCCACTTCCGCGCGCGTCAGCGGCCGCCTGGAGAACCTCGGGCTGCGCGTCGTCGCGCTCGAGCCCAAGTCGATGAAGGACGTGCAGCGGGTGCTCGGCAAGGTCGGCCAGCTGCTCGGCCGCGAGCCGCAGGCCCGTGCACTCTGGCAGCGCCTGGACGCGGGCGTCAGCGATGCCGCCGCGCAACTGCCGCAGCGTGCGCACGGCAAGCGCGTCTATTTCGAGGTCAACAGCGGCCCCTACGCGGCGGGCGAGTCGTCGTTCATCGGCGAGACGCTGGCACGGCTGGGCGCCGTCAACATCGTGCCGGCTGCGCTCGGCCCCTTTCCCAAGCTCAATCCGGAATTCGTGGTGCGCGCCGATCCGCAGCTCATCATGATGGGCGACCGCAACGCGGTCGACCTGGCGGCGCGGCCCGGCTGGGACGGCATCGACGCGGTGCGCAACCGGCGCGTCTGCGTGTTCAGCGCCGCCGAGGGCGACGTGCTGGTGCGGCCGGGGCCGCGCATGGTCGAGGCCGCCCGGATCATGGCCGCCTGCCTGGAAAAGTACTTCCCGTGACGAGGGCAGGATTCGCGCTGGTCATCGGATTGCTCAGCGCGGCCCTGGCGGTGCTCGGCCTGTGCATCGGCAGCACCGGCCTCGAAAGCCTGCGCCAGATGGCTGGCGACGCCACAGCGATGCAGATCGTGCGCGACATCCGCCTTCCGCGCACGCTCGGCGCCTGGCTGGCCGGCGCGCTGCTGGGCCTGGGCGGCGCGCTGGCCCAGGGCCTGTTCCGCAATCCGCTGGCCGACCCCTACCTCCTGGGCAGTGCGTCCGGCGCCAACCTGGGCGTGTCGCTGCTGCTGGTGGCGTTGGGCGCTTCGCCCGGCAGCGGCGGATGGGCCGCCCGCCTGGGCACGACCGGCGCCGCCTTCGTCGGCGCGCTGCTGGCGGTTGCCGTCACGCTGTCGCTCGCGCGCGGCGTGCAGCAGACGCTGCGCCTGCTGCTGGCCGGCGTGGTCGTGAGCATGGTGCTGGGCGCCACCGCGGCGATGGTGGTGCTGTGGGTGCCCGACATCATGCGTGCCATGCAGGCGTTCATCCTGGGCACCACCGCGTTTCTGGGCTGGCCCAGCGTCGCTCTGCTCGGCGGCGCGCTGCTGGTCTGCCTGCTGCCCGCCATCGGGCTGGCACGCGCGCTCGATGCCCTGGCCCTGGGCGAGGCCAGTGCGCTGAGCCTGGGCATCGCCTTGCCCTGGGTGCGGCTGGCACTGGTGGCGGCGCTGGCGCTGGCCACCGGCGCGGCGGTGGCGCAGGTCGGACTGGTGGCGTTCGTCGGATTGGTGGCGCCGCACCTGGTGCGCGGCATCGTCAAGCCGACGCACGGCTGGCTGGTCTTCCTGGCCGCGCTGATGGGGGGCGCGCTGCTGCTTGCGGCGGACGTGCTGGCGCGCTGGCTGCTGGCGCCGCAGGAGTTGCCGGTGGGCGGCGTGACGGCGCTGCTCGGCGGCGGCTACCTGCTGTGGCTCATGCATCGGAGAAGGCTGTGACGGCCAGCGTGCTCGAAGCGCAGGCCCTGCGGGTCACCGTGCATGGCCGGTGCATCCTCGACGTGCCGCGGCTCGCCGTGCCCGGCGGACGCTGGACCGCGGTGGTCGGGCCCAACGGCGCCGGCAAGACCACCTTGCTCAAGACGCTGGCGCACCTGTTGCCGTCGGCGCAGGGCAGGGTGCACTTGCTGGGCCGCGACATGAACCAGTGGGGCGGCAAGGCGCGCGCCCGCGCCCTGGCATGGCTGGGCCAGAACGAAGGCGGCGCCGAGGACTTGCTGGCGCAGGACGTCGTCATGCTGGGGCGCCTGCCGCACCAGTCGTGGCTGGGCGCCCCGGGCCCGTCCGATCGTGCGGCAGTGGAAGACGCGATGCGCCAGACGCAGAGCTGGGATTGGCGCGAGCGCCCGCTCGGCCAACTCTCCGGCGGCGAGCGCCAGCGGGTGCTGCTGGCGCGCGCGCTGGCGGTGCGGTCGCAGGTCCTGTTGATGGACGAGCCGCTGGCCAACCTTGATGCGCCGCACCAGGCCGACTGGCTGCTCAGCGTCAGGCAACTCGTACGGGACGGCCGCACGGTCGTCAGCGTGCTCCACGAGCTCGGCATGGCGCTGCAGGCCGACGAGCTGCTGGTGCTGGCGCACGGGCGGGTGGTGCACCACGGCCGCACCGACGACGCCGCTTGCCGCCAGGCACTGGTGGACGTCTTCGAGCAGCGCATTGCCCTTCACCAGGTGGCCGGCCAATGGGTCGTGCTGCCGAAGTAACCGACAGGAACCCCGCGACATGCAAGTCGAAAATCCTCCGACCGCCAAGCCCTACGACAAGCCCGAAGGCGAGCGCCGCGGCCTGGTCATCGTCAATACCGGCGACGGCAAGGGAAAGAGCACGGCCGCGTTCGGGCTCGCGCTGCGCGCCCACGGCCGCGGAAAGGCCGTGAAGATCTACCAGTTCATGAAGGTGCCGACCGCGCGCTTCGGCGAGCACCGCATGTTCGAGCAGATCGGCATTCCGATCGAGGGGCTCGGCGACGGGTTCAGCTGGAAGAGCCAGGACCTGGAGCGGTCGGCCGGGCTCGCGCGCGAGGGGTGGCAGCGCGCTCGCGCCGCGATCCTGTCGGGCGAACTCTTCCTGGTCGTGCTCGACGAGATCACCTATCCGCTCATCTATGGCTGGCTGCCGCTCGACGACGTCCTGCAGACCCTGCGCGAGCGCCCGCGCGACGTGCACGTGGCCTTGACGGGCCGGCGCGCGCCGGCCGAGCTGATCGACCTGGCCGATACGGTGACCGAGATGCAGATGGTCAAGCATGCCTTCAAGGCGGGTGTTCCTGCGCAGCGCGGCATCGAGGACTGAACGCGCGTGTGATGATTGCGCACGACCCATGGACCGCCGTGCTGGCGCCGTGCGTGGCACTGGCCGTCGACCGCGCCTTCGGCGAGCCGCCGGCGCGCTGGCATCCGGTCGTCTGGATGGGGCGCTTTCTGGGTTGGGCAGGCCGGCGCATTGCGCCGCCGGACGGAACGGCGCCTGCCCGGGACGTCCGCTCGTTCGCCTGCGGGGCGTTGGCCTGGGCCGCGGGCGCCTGCGCGGTCGTGGCGGTCGCGCTGGCCGCACAGGCGCTGCTTGCCGGCCTTCCTCCATGGTGCGCCGCCGTATTGGCCGGCGTGCTGCTCAAGCCCATGCTGGCCTGGCAGATGCTGCACGACGAAGTGCTCGCGGTCGAACACGCATTGGCCGGTTCGCTGGACGCCGGACGCTCGCGCCTGGGCGCGCTGGTCAGCCGCGACGTCGCGCGGCTCGACGAGGGCCAGGTGCGCGAAAGCGCGATCGAGTCGCTGGCCGAGAACCTCAACGATTCGCTCGTGGCGCCACTCTTCTGGTACGCGCTGGCCGGCTTACCGGGCGCAGCGCTCTATCGGTTCGCCAACACGGCCGATGCCATGTGGGGCTACCGCGGCGCGCGCGCCGGGCGTGTCTGGGAATGGGCCGGCAAGTTCGCGGCGCGCGCCGACGACGTGCTGTCATGGCTGCCGGCGCGCATCACCGCGGTGCTGCTCGCACTGGCCGGCCGGCGCTGGCCGCATGGGCTGCGCGCCCAGGCTCGGCTGGCACCTTCGCCCAACGGCGGCTGGCCGATGGCGGCCATGGCATTGCTGCTTGACGTGCGGCTGGCCAAGCCTGGCGCCTACGCGTTCAATCGCGCCGGCCGGCCGCCCGTGCCGCAGGACACCGCGCGTGCGCTGCGACTGGCCGGGCGCGTGGTGGCCTTGGCCGCGCTGGTCAGCGCAGCCTTGGCACTGGCCGTGGCGGCGGCCGCCGGGGACACGGCATGACGGCGCAGGATGCCCTTGCGCATGGCGGGCCGGACGCGCTGGGCGTGCCGGCCCATGACTTCTCGACCAATGCCAATGCCTGCGGCCCCTGCCCGCAGGCGCTGGCGGCCGTCGTCGCGGCCGACGCCGCGCGCTATCCCGATCCGGCCTACGTGCGATTGCGTGCGCGCCTGGCCGCCTTTCATGGTGTGGCGGTGGCGCGCATTCACCTAGCGGCCAGCGCCAGCGAATTCATCGCGCGCATGACAGCCGCCGTGCTGTGCAGCGGGGGCAGGACGGTCGCCGTGCCGCGGCCCGGCTATGCGGACTACGCGCGCGTGGCCACGGCGCACGGCATGGCGCTGGTGCCGGCTCGCGAGGCCGATCTGGTGTGGCTGTGCGACCCCGGCAGCCCGAGTGGCCAGGCGGCGAGCGCGCCGCCGGAAGCGGCTGCACATGCGGTGCTCGTCATCGACCGTGCCTATGCCCCGCTGCGCCTGGCCGGCACGTCCCTGATGCTGCCGCAGGCGTGGCAGCTGTGGACGCCGAACAAGGCGCTGGGCCTGACCGGCGTGCGCGCGGCCTACGCCATTGCGCCCGACCATCCGCAGGCGTCGGCCCTGGGCGCCAGGCTGGCGGCGCTCATGCCGTCGTGGCCGATCGGTGCGCACGGCGTTGCACTGCTGGAGCAGTGGACAGATGCCGGCGTACAGCGTTGGCTCGCGAGCAGCCTCGAGCGCCTGCGCGCGTGGAAGCAGCAGCAGATCGCGGTCTGCGAATCCCTCGGCTGGCAATGCCTGCCCGGCGAGACCCCTTTCTTCTGCGCCCGGCCGGCGACGGCCGACATCCCGTGGCTGCTGGACACGTTGCGCGCGGCGCATGGCATCAAGCTGCGCGACGCCGGCCCGCTCGGCATGCCGGGCCACGTGCGGCTGAACGCGCTGCAGCCGCCGTCGCAGGCGGCCCTGCACGCTGCGCTGCGGACCCTGCAACCATGACGATTCAGGTCACACTCGCCGCATGAATTCCCGATGCGTCATGGTCCTGGGCACCACCAGCGGTGCCGGCAAGAGCTGGCTGGCCACGGCCCTGTGCCGCTGGTATGCACGGCGCGGCCTGAAGGTGGCGCCGTTCAAGGCGCAGAACATGAGCAACAACGCCCGCGTGGTGGCGGGCGGCGAGATCGGCAGCGCCCAGTACTTCCAGGCGCTGGCCGCGCGTGCCGAGCCCGACGTGCGGATGAATCCGCTGCTGCTCAAGCCGGAGGCGGATACGCGCAGCCAGGTGGTGCTGCTCGGCCGCGTCGACTCCGCCCTGGCCGACACGCCGTGGCGCGCTCGCAGCGAGCGGGTCTGGCCGACGATCGCGCAGTCGCTCGACGCGCTGCGCGCCGAGAACGACGTGGTCGTCATCGAGGGCGCCGGCTCGCCGGCCGAGATCAACCTGATGGCGTCGGACATCGTCAACCTGCGCGTGGCGCGGCATGCGGATGCGCGCTGCCTGCTCGTGACCGACATCGACCGCGGTGGCGCTTTCGCGCATCTGTTCGGCACCTGGTCGCTGCTGCCGCCAGAGGACCGCGCGCGGCTGGCCGGCTTCGTGCTCAACCGCTTCCGCGGCGATGCCGCGCTGCTGGCGCCGGCGCCGCAGGAGCTGGAGCGAATGACCGGCGTGCCCACGGTGGCGACCCTGCCGATGTGGTGGGCGCACGGCCTGCCGGAGGAAGACGGCCTGTACGAGGGCGGCGAACCCGCGGCTGCCGGGCCGGCGGCGGACGCGGCGCGCACGGTCGCCGTGGTCGCCTATCCGCGCATCAGCAACCTCGACGAATTCCAGCCGCTGCGGCGCCTGCCGGGCGTGCGGCTGCGCTGGGCCCGCACCCCGGCGCAGTTGCAGGGTGCCGACACGATCATCCTGCCCGGCTCCAAGGCCACCAGCGCCGACCTGGGCTGGCTGCGCGCCCAGGGGCTGGATGCGGCCATCGCGGCGCATGCCGGCGCCGGCGGCGCGGTCCTGGGCATCTGCGGCGGACTGCAGATGCTGGGCGAGGCGCTGGTCGACCCGCACGGCATCGACGGCAATGCCGCCGGCCTCGGCCTGCTGCCGCTGGTGACGGTGTTCGAGCCGGACAAGACGCTGCGGCGGTGCCACTCGCGCTTCGCGGACGGGTTGCCCGGTCCGTGGTCCGCACTGTCCGGCGTGCCGGTGGCCGGCTACGAGATCCACCACGGGCAGACGGCGCCGCATCCGTCGCTGGTCGCGGCCGGCGACGTGCCGCGGCAGGTGCTGCCCGCGGGCCTGGGCTGGTCCAACGCGGCCGGCAACGTCATGGGCTGCTACGTGCATGGCCTGTTCGAGGATGATCGCGTGCTGCGCGCCCTGTTTGGCGCCGGCGTGCCGACCCTGGACAGCGTGTTCGAAGGCCTGGCCGACTATGTGGACCGATATTTCGCGCCCGGCGTCCTGGCCGGGCTCATCCAACCAGTCAAGACATGAACGACAGTAGTAGCGATCCGCTCATTCCCGCGATCGCGGATCTGCACGACGCCGCCTTCACCGCCGAGGTGCTGGCCGTGCTCGACAACAAGACCAAGCCGGTCGGCTCGCTCGGCCGCCTGGAGGCACTGGCCCTGCGCATCGCGCAGGTGCTGGGGCAGGTGCGGCCGGTGCTCGCCCAGCCGCAGATGCTGGTGTGCGCCGGCGACCACGGGCTGGCGGCGCGCGGCGTCTCGGCCTATCCGGCCGACGTCACCTGGCAGATGGTGCACAACTTCCTCGCGGGCGGGGCGGCGGTCGGCGTGCTGGCGCGCCAGCACGGGCTGGCGCTGACCGTGGTCGATTGCGGCGTGCGCCGCGATTTCGAGGCGCAGCCGGGCCTGCTGGTGCGCAAGATCGCCGCCGGAACCGCGGATGCGTCCCTGGGCAGCGCCATGACGGCGCAGCAATGCGCCGACGCGATCCGCAACGGCCGGGAGATCGTGCGTGGCCTGCCGGGCAACGCCGTGTTGCTGGGCGAGATGGGCATTGGCAACAGCTCGTCGGCCGCGCTGATCCTGGCGCGCCTGGCCGATCTGGACCTGGCGCAATGCGTCGGCCCCGGCACCGGGCTGGATGCCGCCGGCCTGCGGCACAAGCGCGACCTGCTCGGCCAGGTGCTGGCGCGCCACGCCCAGGCGCGTGCGCCGCTGGAAGTGCTGGCCGCCTTCGGCGGATTCGAGATCGCCACGCTGGTGGGCGTGGTGCTGGAGGCGGCGCACCAGCGCCGGGTGATCGTGGTCGACGGCTTCATCACCGCTGCTGCCGTGTTGGTGGCGCACGCGCTCGAACCGCGCGTGGCGCAGCGCTGCGTGGCCGCGCACGAATCTGCCGAGCCGGGACATGCGCTGCTGCTCAGGCAGCTGGGACTGTCGCCGTTGCTGCGGCTCGACCTGCGGCTGGGCGAAGGTTCCGGCGCGGCGCTGGCCTGGCCGCTGCTGATGTCCGCCTGCGCCATTGCGCGCGAGATGGCCAGCTTCGATTCGGCCGGCGTGTCGCGCCAGAGCGCGCAGGCGGGGTCGTCGCCATGACAGGCCTGCGCCATTTCCTGGTGGCCCTGCAGTTCTTCACGCGCATTCCGATCACCGGCTCGCTGGCGCGGTGGGTCGGCTTCGAGCCGGACATGCTGCGCGCCAGTGCCGGCCATTTCCCCGGGGTGGGCTGGATCGTCGGCGCGGTCGGCACGGCCGTCATGTGGGCCGGCCTGCTGCTGCTGCCTGGCGAGGCCGGCGCGCTGGCGGCCGCGCTGCTCGGCCTGGCCGCCACGGTGTGGCTGACCGGCGCCTTCCACGAGGACGGCCTGACCGACATGATCGATGGTCTGGGCGGCTCGGCCGAACGCGAGCGTGCGCTGGAGATCATGAAGGACTCGCGCATCGGCAGCTTCGGCGCGCTGGCGATGGTGCTGACGGTCGGCCTGAAGGTGGCGCTTCTGGCGGCCTTGGCCGACCAGGACGAGTCGGCCGCGCTGGCCGGCCTGCTGGCCGCGCATGTGCTGTCGCGCTTCGCGCCGCTGGCGCTGATGCGCAGCCTGCCGTACGTGGGCGGGGAGGGCGGCAAGGCCAAGCCGATGGCCGACGCGGTGAGCGCCGGGTCGCTGGTGGTGGCGCTGTGCTGGGCCTTGCCGGCGCTTGCGCTGCTGGTGGCCACGCAGCCGGTGGAAAACGTGCTCGGCGCCATGCTGCTGGCGCTGGCGGTGGTGGCCTGGATGCTGCGGCTCCTCCGCCGGCGCCTGGCGGGCTTCACCGGCGACGCGCTGGGCGCGACCCAGCAGCTGTGCGAGGTGGCGCTCTACCTCGGCCTGGCGGTGCAGCTGGCGTGACGCTCTGGTTGCTGCGCCATGGCCCGGTGGACTGCCCGCCGAACCACTGCTATGGCCGCGCCGACGTGCCGGCGCTGGTGCCGCCTGCCGGCGAGATCGCTGCGCGCGTGGCGCCGGCGCTGCCGCATGCGCTGGCGCTGGTGAGCTCGCCGCGCGCGCGCTGCCTGATGCTGGCGCAGGCGCTGCAGGCATTGCGCCCGGACCTGCGCCTGCACACCGATGCGCGCATCGCCGAAATGGACTTCGGCGCCTGGGAGGGCCGCGCCTGGTGCGACATCGACCGCGCCGAGATCGATGCCTGGACCCGCGACTTCGCCGGCGCCCGGGCCGGCGGCAGCGGCGAAAGCACCGCCGGCCTCATGGCGCGGGTGGGCGCGGCGTACGACGCATGGCAGGCGGGCGGGCAGCCGGCGCTGTGGGTCACGCATGCCGGCGTGATGCGCGCGGCCCTGCTGCTGCAGGCCGGCCAGCGCCGGGTGCAGCGCGCCGACCGGTGGCCGGCGCGGGCCATCGGCTGGGGCGAGCTGATCGTGCTCGGCGCGTAGAGCCGGCCGCAAAGCTGGCTGGCGTCGATGTGCGCGGTTCTCAAGCTCACCCGCCTTGAGGTTCCGGTCCACGTTGGCGCCGGCGAGCAGCGCGCCTTTCGCCCGTCGATGTCCCGTCCTTGACGCGCACGTACACCTGCGGGGCGAGCACTTTCTGGACGCTGCCGTCGGGCAGCGTCACAGTCCGCTCGACCAGCCAGACGATGTCGCCGGTCAGGTGCGCCATCTGCTCGGGCGTGAGGGCCGCGCCGGAGCGCAGGTTGTATTGCCGGGCGAAGATGGCGCCGTTGTTCATGAGGACGACGTATTTTTCCGACCGCTCTATGCGTCCGACAACGACTCAGGCCGGGAAGTCGACTTCAATCGGCTTGCGCTCGGGATCGGCGAGGAAACGCACATACGTCTCGACCGCCAGTTTGTATTGAGCAATGGTGACTTCGCCGCCTTCGCCCTGGCTGTACAGGCCTTCGAACCAGACTTTGTCGCGGGTAATGTTCATCACCCACGCGTTCCCATCAACGTCTGCAATATCTATCTCTCCAGATTCCACTTTCCGAATCCACTCAAGTACGCAAGCGCCCGACCCCTCAGCGGTTTGGATGTCGCAATCGATGGCCGCGCACATCAACTCGAACTTCTCGACCAAGGCACCTTGCCGCGCAAAGTCGTACACAGCAATTCGCGGTGTAAGAACAGACTCTTTGTTGATGGCAACAAGTGTTGAACGGCAGGCTCGCAATGTATAGGTTGCGGTCATTTTTTAGTGGGATAGAACGTGGTGCGTTGGTTCTTCTGATCCCAGAAGAATTGGATAGTGATGCCACTGGGAGTTACGCCTTCCGTGCCTCTCCCAGAAAGCATCCCATATCTGCACCGGTGCTTCATAGGTCCCATTGGCGTTGTACTTGATTTCCGCCCCCGGCTTGGGCAATGCCGCCGATGCGGCGCAAGCGAGCAATGCGGCCGATCTCAGCGGTGCTCTCGCCCACCACCGCACCCAGCCCGCCAGCGGCGCAGCCTTCGGAGTTGTCCGTGCGAGCGGCGGCCGCCGCGCAGCCGGCGATCAGGTGGGCCACCTTGTTGGTGAAGGTGTTGAACAGTGGCTCGCTGCCTACGCTGAGGTCGCCGATTTCGTAGGCGCCCTGCGCCGCCGCAGTGCCCAGGAAGCTGGCAATCAGCCCGTTCCTGAGATTGACCCAGCCGAGCCGTCGCCTTGGATGGCGCCGTTGTTCATGAGGACGACGTATTTTTCCGACCGCTCTGCGTCCGACAACGACTCAGGCCGGGAAGTCGACTTCAATCGGCTTGCGCTCGGGATCGGCGAGGAAACGCACATACGTCTCGACCGCCAGTTTGTATTGAGCAAAGGTGACTTCGCCGCCTTCGCCCTGGCTGTACAGGCCTTCGAACCAGACTTTGTCGCGGGTGATGTGGGCAATCCATGCGTTACCGTCGGCCTCGATCAAATCGACTTCTCCGGCCTCGACGCGGCGGATTCCGTCCATGAAATCTGCGCCAGATCCTTCGGCAGTTTGAATGTCGCCGTCAGTAGCAGCGCACATCAATTCAAAATCTTGGACAATTTCTCCGTTGGCTCTACAAACGTGCAGATTGAAATCCACGCTGTAGTGCTTGCCTTGTTCCGGAATCGTGATCCAAGCTCTTGGCTTGCAGGTCAGCTTCATCTTTGATTGATCTTGCATCACTATTTCAATGGATAGAAGGTAATTCTTTGGTTCTTCTTGTCCCAGTGGAACTGGATTCGAATCCCGCTGGGCGTTGTTCCAATGGAACTGGCACCCGGTATTGCCAGCTTGAACGCCTCCGCCACCTCATACTCAATCCGAGCCTTGGACCACGAAGGTGGGAAGAACGTGGACTTTGCGAACTTATCCACCCACACACCCTTGCTCGCATCCCATATCTGCACCGGTGCTTCATAGGTCCCATTGGCGTTGTACTTGATTTCCGCCCCCGGCTGAATCCGCGAAGCCCCATCGGCCGCCCCTTCGGCGTGATAGCCGGTCGCATTGCCTCTTGCGTTGATCTCGCCGGCAAGGACGTGATCCATGTCGAAGTTGTTCTGATCGAGCAGCGCGCGATCCGTCTTGGCGATGTATTCCGCATCGCGGGTCGTGTCTACTGTGACGGACGCCAGATCCTGCAACTCGCCTTGCAGTTTGCCTCCTTCGGCCGCATTGCTCGCGTGCGCCGCATCGACGGCATTGCCCACAGGCTTGATGGTCTCGCCGCCCCTGAAGAGCGTCGTGAGCCCGTCTGCCACCGCTGGCGCGACGCGCCTGAACGTACCGCCGGCGACCGGCACCGCGCCCACAGCGGCCCAGAACCGGCTGACTTCCTCGCCCGACAGGCTGGCCTTTCCGGTAATGAACTGCGCCACCGCTTCGCCCGAGCCCAGCACCGGCAGCATCTCGAAGGCGAACTGCGCCAATCGCTCGGCGTCGTCCTGCGTCAACGTGCCCTTGCGCCGGATGGTCGCAACGCCTTCCAACGCCCCCATCTGCCGGTCGATCGCATCGAAGTCCGCCTGTGTGCACCCGCCCGCCTTGGCTTCGCACTGCGTCGTCAGGCGTGCGTTCTCCTCGGCCACGAGTTTCTTGACGTCATCGAATGGAGAGTGGCTCACATAGTTGTTCGCCGCCGCATTGGCCCCCGCCTCGCCGGCAAGCTGGATCTCATCCGCATCGAGCCCCGCGATGCCCGCCGCCAGCGTCGCGAACATGGCCGCGAACTGCACCGTGTCGGCACTGTTGCCGTAGATCTCAGCGGCGCTCTCGCCCACCACCGCACCCAGCCCGCCAGCGGCGCAGCCTTCGGAGTTGCCCGTGCGAGCAGCACCCGCCGCGCAGCCGGCGATCAGGTGGGCCACTTTGTTGGTGAAGGTGTTGAACAGCGGCTCGCTGCCTACGCTGAGGTCGCCGATCTCGTAGGCACCCTGCGCCGCCGCAGTGTCCAGGAAGCTGGCAATCAGCCCGTCCTTGAGCCGGTCCTCCAGGCTGCCGCCGTTGATGGCCGTGTCCACCAGCGCCCGCGCGGCGCCCGCCTTGACGTTCTGGCCCAACTGCTTGAGGAACGTCTGCGCCCCGCCGCTTTCCGTTGGCAAGCCTGTGGGGTTCAGGTTCAATCCGCCCAGCACCCCGCCGGTGACAATGGCCGTCACCAGACTCTTGACGCTGTCCTTGCTGCCCAGGTCCTTGAAGGTCTTCTTGAGGTTGCCCTTGTTGTTGATCAATGACACCGCCGTTTGCGAGCTCAGCGCGGTGAGGCCCGCCGCCACGGCCCCCTGGATGACCGTGCCGGCGGCGGTCAGGGTGGTCATGCCAGCGGCGGTCACCGTGGTTTGCCCGGCAGCCGCCGCCGCGCTCTGACCCACACCCGAGGCAGCGCCCCAGGTGAAGTAGGTCACCACCGCGGTGACGATGGCTGCGCCTTCGGGAGTGAGGCCTTGCTGCTTGTAGTCCCACTGCTCGTGGGCTTCCTCGACCTGCTTCCAGTCCACCTTGGGGGCCAGCTCTGGGTCGCTTTGCAACTGGCCGATCCACTCCATGCCAGGTTGCTTGGACAAGGCCTGGACGCTGTCCCTGGCGCCCATCTCGGCCGTGACGGCGTTGGCCTGCAGGTCGAGCTTGCCCACGTTCAGCTCGTTGTAGTGGCTGGTCGCGTCAACAGTGCCTTTGTTCTTGCTCTTTTGCCACAACAGGTCGCGGCCCTCGCTGTTGTCGGAGGCCATGCTCAGCGTCTGCTGTACTCCGAAGTTGACGACGTCGCCTTCGAGCTTGAGCGTGCCGGGTGCGTTGACCGCGGTGCCGCTCAGGCTGAGGGCGCCGCGCTTGTCATTGGCGTCGGTGGCTTGCACGGTGACGTTGGCGCCATCGAGCCGGCTACGCACTAGCGTGGTGCCCGACTCTTCATGGGTGTCGGTGTTCTTCGCGTTCTGGCCTTTGCCCAGGTCGTGCCAGCCCGTGATGACGTTGGATTGCCCGCCCTTGGTGTAGTGCTCGGCGCGGCTGTAGCTTGAATCGAGCGCGCCGGTGATGGACACCGCCGGGCCACGCACGATGACGTCGCCGCCGGCCTGGACATCCACACCGCGCAAGGCCACACCCCCCTGGGGAACGGCGCCATCTTCTTGCGCCTGCGCGTTGTCGGTCTGCGCCGGCGCGGATGCCGCTGGCTCGGTCTGTGCGCCGGAAGCCTGCCCAGAGATCGCGTTCGCGAGAGTACTGGCCGCCGCATCTAGCTGGCTCAGCCCGCCGCGCAATACCACGTTGCCACTGGCGCTGGTGATGCGGGTGACGTTGGCGGTATCGCTTTCCTGGTGCAGCGTATCGCGGCTGCCTTTGCTGCCGGGCAGCAGCACGCCGCCGAACGAGCCGCCGCTGAGGCTGCGCTTTCTGGTCTGGATGGTCTGGTCGCTTGTGCGGATGTCGCGGGCCTCGTGCAGATCCAGCACGTTGCCCGCCTCCACGATCACGCCCTGCTCGCCGTTGATCTTGACGCCCTCTCCGGTGAGGTTGCCGCCTGCGGTGATGCTGACCACACCACCGTTGAACCTGCTGGACTGGCTCAGGTCGGAGTGGCTGGAGCTGCTGGTTTGCGTTGTCTTCTTGCTGAGGTTGAACGCGTTGCTGCTGGTGCTGCGGGTGCGGCTCTGCGCATCTTCGATGTTTCGGCCGGCCTCGATGTCCAGATTGCGGTTGGCATGCACGGTCAGCAGGCCCGAGCCAGCATCGACTTGCACTTGACGGGCTTTGAAGTCGTTGCCGGCCTGGAGGTTCACCCAGCCGTTGCCTTGGATGCGAGAGCCCACCTCCTGGCTGGTGGTGCGGGTGCTGGAGTTTTCTGCCTGGCCGTTGTGGTTGGCTGACTCGCGGGTGGTGACGGTGCCCAGGTTGACGTCGCGTTCGGCACTCACGCTGACGATGCCGCGTTGGCCTTCATTGGCAACTATGCCGCCCTTGAGGTTCACGTCCTGTCCGGCACTGGCTAGCAGCGTGCCTTCGTTCTCGCCGCTCACGTACAACCCTGCCACGCGGTCGATGCGGGTGCTCTCGTAGCTGTAGCTGCCGCTGCGCGCAGCATCATCAACCAGCGTGGTTTCCACGTTCAGATCCCGCCCTGCCCGGGCGCTGAGGCTGCGGCTGGCGTCGATGCGCGCGCCTTTGACGGTGATGTCCTCGTCGGCATGCACCGCCACGTCGGTGGCGCTGATGCGCCCGCCGTCCAGGTTGGCGATGCTCTTGGCGTCGATCCTGAGCACCTCGCGCCCAGCCACCGTGCCGCCCTGGTTCTTGAGCTCGCCGGCCTTGAGGTTCAGGTCCACGTTGGCGCCAGCGAGCAGGGCGCCATTGCCGTCGATGTCGCCGTCCTTGACGCGCACGTACACCTGCGGGGCGAGCACTCTTTGCACGCTGCCGTCGGGCAGCGTGACGGTCTGCTCGACCAGCCAGACGATGTCGCTGGTCAGCTGCGCCATCTGCTCGGGTGTGAGGGCTACGCCGGGGCGCAGGTTGTACTGCTTCGCGAAGGTGGCGCCGTTGTTCATGAGGGCGATGTATTCGTCCTCGTCGCTGCTGTAGCCTTGCAGGTAGCGGTAGCCGGTGAGTTTGGCGACCTGCTCGCGGATCAGGCGTTGCTCGTAGTAGCCGTCGCCCAGGCGCTTTTGCACGCTGGCCGGGTCGTGGCCGAGTTGTTCGAGCAGGTAGTCGCTGCTCAGCCACTGGCGGTAGCTCGCAAAGCGCGGGTCGGTCTCGATGAGGTGGCTGCCGCTGGGCGTGGTGTTGAACAGGCTGGCGGCGGGCACAGTGCTGTCGGGCGCGGTGGTGCGCACAACGATGGGCTTGGGGGTGGGTGGCGGTGTGGTGGGGGCGGTGTCTGTCTCCAAGATGGCGTCGGCGGCGGTCCCGGCCGCGGGCGCGGCCCCGGTCGGCGCGGTGTCTGCAGGGGTGGCCTTGGCCGGCACTTCGACGATGGCGCCGCTGCGGGTGGCGGGCTGCACCTGGGCGCTTGCCGTGACGGTGCCGCCGCCTTCTGCGGTGTCGGCGCTCTCGGGGGCGTTCAGGGTGCGGCCGCCGTCCTGGTTCGACTCCTTGCGGGCGATGGACAGGTCGAACGATTCGGTGCGAGGCCTTTCGGTGGTGCCGCTGCTGTCGTCGACGACCCTGTAGTCCTTGTATCTGACGATCTTCTTCTTCCACGTTCCGTATTCGACGGTGCGGCGCTCGCCGGGGGTCTCGGTATTGACCAGCGCATCGGCGTTGCCGCCGAGCGTGGCGCCGGCCAGCACCTGGCTGTTGGTGTTGCTGCCGCTGCCAATGTCCAGCGTCAGGTCGCCGCCGCTGCGGATAACGCCGGGCCGGCCCGGGTCGGTGACCACGGTTTCCGTGATGTCGGCGCGGTTGACGTTGATGTCGACATAGCCGCGCGTGGCGCGGGCCATGAAGTCCTGGTTGTAGGCGCTGAGTTTGGGCAGCAGCGCGCCGTAGTCTCCGTAGTCCACTTCGAACAGGCCCCAGACCGGGTTGTCGGCGCCGTAGCGGGCGTTGGCCGAAACGTCGTAGGGGTGGCGCTGGTAGCCGTCTTCAAAGCGGTACTGGTCGCTCGGGCGCACCGGCTCCAGGCGGTACTGGCCGATGTAGCCGCTGTCGTTGCGATCCGACGCGCACTGGTAGCACCAGCCAAGCTCATCCTGGCGGAACCACCATTCGGTGACGCTGTTGATGGACCGGTACGTCTCGTTGCGCGCCTCGCTCGTGGTCTGGCTGCCGGTCGCAAACCCCACATTGAGGTTGTCGAGCCGCTCGGCGCCGATGCGCATGTTGCCGGCCGATTCGATGGTGGACCCGGCGTTGCCCACGCGCTGGGCGCGGCCACTGGCCTGGCCCGAGGTGTCGTCGATGGCGCCGCCGATACGCAGGTCCTGCCCCGCGCTGATGATGGCGCCGTCCAGGTTGTCCAGGTTCTGCGCGGCGGCAACGTCCACGTCGCCCGTGCGCGAGGCGATGGTGCCTGCGCGCTGCTGGCCGTTCACGTCGCGCCCGGCGTTGCGCAGCGTCTGGGTGGCAATGACGACGCGGTCGCCGTAGATGCGGCCAGCGCCTTCGTTGACGACGCTGGCCGCGTCGATGCGCGTGGTGCCCACGCTGTCGATCAGGCCCTGGTTGTTCACGGTGCCCGCGCTGGCGCTCACGGCGGTGTTGGCGCCGCTGAGCTCGCCTGTGGCGGTGTTGTCCACGTTGGCCGCGCGCACGCCCAGGTCGCCGCCGGCGGTGATCTTGGCGTTGTTGGTCAGGCGCCCTTCGGTGCTGTAGCGCAGCGCGCCGCCGCTGGCGATGTCGCGCGTCTGTTTCACGTCCTGTGTGAGGGCGATGCGCAGGTCGCCGCCGGCGTTGACGGTGCCGTCGCCGCTGAAGCGGTCGGCCGCCAGCGACAGCGCGCCGTTGGCCGCCAGGGTGCCGCCGGTGTTGTTCACCTGCAACTCGCCGCGCGTCTGCGACGCTCCCGGCGTGCCCGGCGTGCCCAACGTGCTGCCGGCTTCCGCGGCGGCGATGGCCAGGTTGCCCACGGCCTGCACCTGCCCGCCGCCGCCGTTGTCCAGGCGCTGGCGCAGGTTGAGCCGGGCGTCGGCGTTGGCGGTGACCGCGCCGCCGGTGTTGTCCAGCACGTCGGCGTCGATCGCGAGGTTGTTCGCGGCGATGCCCAGGTTCGGCGAGGTGATATTGCGGTTGACCACGGTCTGCGCGTTGACGGCGGCGTCGCCGTTGGCCTGGACCTGCCCGGCACTGTTGTCCAACCGGCCGACTTGCAGTTGCAGCGCGCCCAGCGACAGCAGCCGCCCGCCGCGGTTGTCGATGTCGCCGCCCTGGGTGTCCAGGGCCAGCCGGGTGCCGCCGAGCAGCATGCCGCCCTGGTTGGTGGCGCTGGCCGCCTTGGCGTTCACGGCGCCATCGGCAAGGATGGCGCCGCCGATGTTGCCCAGCGCACCGGTGGCCAGGGCAATGTCGCCGCCGCTGACGATGCCGCTGGGCGCCTGGCCGGCGGCGGCGCCGCCACTCTGGGCGAGGGTGGAACGGGTGTTGGTGAGCGCCTGGCCGTGCGTGTCCAGCGCCAGGTCGCCTTGCGCCTGGATCAGGCCCGCGTCATTGTTCAGCGCGCCGCTGTCGATGCGCAGGGCGCCGCCTTGCGCATGGGGCACGGCAGTGGCCTGCGCCTGCGTGGCGATGATGCCGCCCTGGTTGTCCAGCGCACCTTCGCGCGTGTCGATGTCCGCCTGGGCGGCGACGATGCGGCCGCCGTCGCGGTTGGACAGGCTGGCGCTGGCCAGCGTGAGCGTCTGGCCGGCCTGGAGCGTGCCGCCGCTGTTGTCGGCGGCCCCGGTTACGGTGAGGGCAAGGTCCCCACCGACGGATGCGGCCGTGCCGCCCACGTTGCTGAAGCTGCCGCTGGCGATGTCCAGCGCGCCGTTGGCGGCGATGGTGCCGTCGTCGTTGTTGAGCGCCTGGCTGGCGGTGACGCTGGCGGCCTGGGCAGCGCCGCTTTGCTGGATGAGGCCGCCGGCTCTGTTGTCGATGCGCCCGGCGGCGATGTCGATGTGGTCGGCCAGCAGTTGGCCGCCCCGGTTGTCCAGCGCCTGGGCACTTTGCGTGTTGGCCCGCACCTGCAGGCCGGCGCTGCTGGCGAGGGTGGCGCTGCGCGTGTCGATGTCGCCCCGGCGCGCCGTCAGTTGCAGCCCGGCGGCGCTTGCATGCGCGCCCTGCAGGTTCAGCGCGTCGGCCTGGATGCGGGCCTGCCCGCCCGAGAGCAGACGCCCATGTGCGCGGGTGTCGGCGGTGGAGTCGATGCGCAGTTGGCCGTCCGGGTTGACGGTGCCGTCGCGGGCGATGCCGGCGGCCAGTTCGCTGTCCGCGCCGGCTTGCAGATTCTCAGCGTCAATGGCCAGGGCGTTGCCGGCGCGCAGCCTGGCGTCGCCGCTGGCGTTCAGTTGCCCATCGACGTCCAGCCGGGCGTCGCGCCCGGCGATGACGAGGCCGCCCGCGCCGACACCCAGCGCACCGCTGTTCACTTCGAGATCGCGCGCGGCGCTGAGCGAGCCGCTGGCGTTGTCCAGCGAGCCGGCCACATCCAGCCGGGCATCGCCCGCGGTGGATTCGATCCGCCCGCCGGTGTTGAGCAGCTCGCCGGCCCGGACCTGCAGTTGCTGCTGCGCCGCGAGCGTGCCTTCGGTGTTGTCGAGCCGGCCCTGCGCGGCCACGGTGGCGTCGTCGTCGCCGGCGAGGGTGCCGCCGCGGTTGACCAACTCGCCGCCGGCGGTGACGGCCAGTTGTTGGCCGACGATGCGGCCGTCAGTGTTGTCCAGGGCGCCGCCGGCGTTGACGGCGGTGGCGCCTTGCGAGCCGATGGTGCCGCCGAGGTTGCTGATGGCCGCGGCGCTGTCGACCGAGAGCGCGTCGGCGTTGCTGGCGATGACGCCTTCGTCATTGTCGATGCGAGCGGCCTGCACAGACAGCGCGCCGGCCTGCAGAAGCTCCCCACGCTGGTTGGTGAGCCGGCCGGTGGTGATGGCAAGTGCCTGGGGGCCACCTTGCGCGATGCGCCCGTCGGTGTTGTCGATGTGGGCGGCATCGAGCTGCAGGCGCTGCGCTTCGAGCACGCCGCGCCGGTTGTCCAGCCCGGTGGCGCCTGGGCCCTGGGCATCCAGGCGCAGGATGCCGTCCGCACGCACGGTGGCGTCCTGCGTGCTCGCGGCGCCTTGCGTGGCGGCCAGGGTGACGTTGGCGCCTTGCGTGGTGCTGCCGTCCAGGTCCAGGCGTGCGCCTTGCAGGCTGAGGCTGCCGGCGGCCAGCTGGGTGCCGTGGGCTTGCAGGCCGTCGCGGGTGGTGGCGCGCAGGTCGCCGCCATCGGGGTTCAGGCGGCCGTCGGGCTGGATGCCGGCGCCCAGCGTGCTGGCTGCGCCGCCCTGGTAGCCGGCCGCGTCCAGGGCAACATGGCGCCCGGCGGTGATGGTGCCGTCGTTGGCGACGCCGACGGTGGCCGTCACGGTGGCGTCGCGTCCGGCGCGGATGCTGCCGCCGGGCGGCTGCTCGGCGCCATCCGTGGCCGCCGCAGGCTCGCTGCCCGCGTTGGCGGTGCTGGTGCTGCTGGTGCTGCTGGTGCTGCTGGTGCGGTCGCCCGGCGCGTTGACCACACTGGCGGCATTGATCTGCAGGTCTGCGCCGGCCTGGATGATGCCGCCGGTGTTGTCCAGCAGGCCGCCGGCGTCGAGCAGGGCGTTGGCGCCGCTGACGAGGGTGCCGTCCCGGTTGGCCAGGGCGTCGTCCACGCGGATGTCGAGCACCCCGGCGTTGATGCGCCCGCCGGTGTTGTCGAACTGGCCCACCTGGGCGCCGAACTGGCCCGTGACGTTGAGCGTGCCACCGGCGTTGCTGAACTGGGGCCCGCTGGCCTGCAGGCTGCCCACGCTGAGGGTGCCGCCGCTGTTGTCGATGCGCGGGGTGTCCAGCTCGACGGCGGCGGCCTCGATGCGGCCGCCCTCGTTATGCACGCCGCCGGTGGCGACGATGCTGCCGGGCGTGGTTGGGGCCGGCGGTGCGGGCAAGGGCGCGGGGGCCGGGTTGGCGCCGCTGCCTTGGTTGTCGCCCGTGGCGCCGCCATCTGTGCCGCCATCCGTGCCGCCACCCGTGCCGCCGTTGCTGCCGCCATCGGTGCCGCCGGTTCCGCCCGAGCCGCTGCCGCCAGTCTCGCCCCCCTCGCCAGCTTCGCCGCCGCCGCTGGCCACCGGCGGCGCACCGATGTACCCGCCAGCGTTGCTGCGCAGGCTGGGCGCTGCGATCTGCAGTGGCGCTGCGCCGGTCTGGCGCAGCGTGCCGGTGTTGTGCAGCACGTCGACCGAGGCCAGTTGAAGCCGCGCGGCTTCAAGGGTGCCGGAGTTCTCCAGCCGCCCGCCTGATGTGATGACCAGTTCGCCCGCGCCGGCGCCGATCGTGCCGGCGTTGCGCACGCCCAGGCCGGCGTCGGTGCCCACCAGCACGATGTGCCCGGCATACATGCCGCCCACGGCGGCTACGTCCAGCGCGTAGGTGGGCATGTCGCCGGCGGGGGTGTCGCCCGTGGCGGGGGATGCGCCATCCGCGGCGCCCGCCGCGCCCGCCTGCGCCACGCTGGTGTCGGCCGCATCGGCGCTGCGTGTGCCGCTGCCGGCCACCACCCTGAGCTGGCTGGCCCAGATGCCGGCGTTGACCTTGACCGCCTTGGCCAGGATGGCCGCGTAGTCGGTACCGGTGGCATCCAGCCCGGCGCCGTCGATGCTGACGGTGCCGCCGCGCACCAGGAAGCTCTCCAGGCTGCCGGCATTGTTGAACTGCGGCTTGCCGGTGGTGAGCGTGCCGCGCGTGGCGTTGATGAACCCGCCGCCGCCGACCTGGATGCCCGAGGGGTTGGCAATGATCACCTCGGCGCGCTGGCCGGCCACCTCCACGTAGCCGCGCAGCTGGCTGGGGTTGGGGCTGTTGACTTCGTTGAGGATGATGCGCGCCGGCCCGTGGCCGAGCCAGGGGTTGCCCTGCACCCAGCCGCCTTGTTGGGTCTGCACGTTGCCGGGGCTGTTGTTGAGGATGACGCCCTGGCGGTCGACGTCGAACTGGCGGTAGGTGTTGCGGCTCACGCCAGCGGCGGAGGGCGCCTGGATGTTGACCAGCGGCACGCCATTGGGTGCGCCCAGCACCGTGGGGCGCTGGTTCGCCGGCGCCGAGGGGTCGGCGATGATCTGCGCGGCAGCCTCCCGCCCGGCGAACGCGCCCAACCCGGCCACGCCGCCCACCACGCCGAGAGACCAGAGCACCGAGGCCGCGCCGGCGCGCGGCCATTTGGAGGTCCGCCAGGCGGCCCGGCCGGCAACGCCGGACGCGCCGGACGCGCCGCGCAAGACCGGCGTCGCCGCGCACGCATCTGCGGCGTCGGCACCGCGGCCATTGCAGGCGCTGGCCCCTGCGCTGCCGCCGCCGCTGCCAAAGTCACTGACACGGTCACTGCCACTACCGCCGCCACTGCCGCTGGCCGCCTTCTCATGCACCACCATGCGCAGGGCGCGCGCGGCGTTGAAGACGACGCGATACAGGTTCTTGTTCATTGTTGTGTCCTCCCTCTTGCCTTCTGCTCTTGTGGCGCCTTCTTGCCGGCGCCGCTGCGTTGTCGCGCTTGTGCCCACCTGGGCCGCCGCCCGCCGGCGTGCGCGCCGGCGGGATGCTTCTTCACTAGAAGCTGTAGGTCAGGCTGAAGCCCGCTGTGACATGCGCCGTCGGAAAACCCTCCGGCTTGGCAATGGGCGTGCCCACGAACAGGTCGTAGCCAAGGCTGCCCCGCGCGCCATAGGCACCGCGCACGCCGATCACCGCGCCCGCCAAGTGGTTGCCCAGCCCCCAGGCCGCGCTGGGGCCGCCGACTTCGCCGTAGTCCAGGCCCAGGTAGATTTCCGCGCCGCTCTGGCCGGCCAGCCAGCCGATGTCGTTTCGCACCAGCCAGCCGCGGTCGCCCATGAGATTGGCCTCGCCGTCGAAGCCGCGAACGCTATAACGCCCACCGATGGCAAAGCGCTCCAGGTTCACCACCGGGGTGCGGTTCCACTGCACGCGCCACAGCCCGCCGTAACGGAACCGCTGCTCGCCGATGCGCCACGGAATGGCAAGCGCCACGTCGGCGTTGAGCAGGCGCATGTGCGAGGTGCCGGTGCCGCACAGTTCTGGCGCAGGACTGTTGGCACGGCAGATCTCCTCGGGCGCACGTGTCGCGCCGAACGCGCCGGTGAACTGGCGCCAGCGCAGGTTCAGATCGAGCGTGGCCTGGCCGAAGTACTCCCGGTGCTGCACCCCCAGCCCCCAGCCGCCAAGCCGGCGCGCCTGGTTCTCGATCTCCGCATCGTCGATGTAGCTGCGGCTGGTGCGCTGGAAGGCCTCCACGCTGGCGCTGGTCTTGCGGGTCGCATCCCGGTACAGGCTGCGCGTGAGGCTCAGTTGCGCGTTGGTGGAATCGCCGGCGTAGACGTAGTTCTCGAAAGCGCCGGCCACAGTCTGGCGGTAGCTGCCCGCGCTGCCCGTGGCCGCGAGCAGCCAATGCCCCCAGGGCACCGAATAGTGCGCCGTGTACCCGTCGGTGTCCTGGCCCGTGTGGTTGAACACGTCGTGGTTGACGTTGATGTAGGCCAGGTCGTTCAGCCCCAGCGGCCCGTCCCAGGCGATGGTGGCGCCGGCTTGGTTGCGGCCGGTGGCATCGGTGCCGCCGTCGTCCAGGCTGAGCGTTGCGCGCAGCGGGAACCGTTGCTTGTAGTCAATGACAAGATCGCTGCGGCCCGGGCCGGCGCCCGGATCGGCGGCAGGCTCGATGCGGATGTTGACTTCGGCCGAGGCCAGCCGCTTGAAGTTCTCCAGGCCCTGCTCGATGTCGCGCAGGTTGAGCAGCTCGCCCTCGCGCGCCGGCAAGGCGCTGCGCAGCGTGCGCGGCATGGGCTGGTCCGCCTGGGCGGCGCGGATGGCGGCAATCCGCCCGGGCACTAGGGTCAGCGTGAGCTGTCCACCGCTCAGGTCCTGCGGGGCAGCCAGCACGCGGGTGGTGACCCAGCCGGCCTCGATCAGTGCCTGCTGCAGCCGTGCCAGCACGATGTTGACGCCGCGTGTGCCGATGCACCGGCCCAGCGGCGAATCGGCGGATGGACCGGGCGCATGCGCGCCAGCGGCCCCGGCGGCGTACCCGGCGGCGCGGACGCTGCCGGCGGGCAGCGAAGCCGCGCCCGGCTCGGCGAGGTCGGCGCGTCCGAGCAGCCATTGGAATCGTTCGGCCTCTTCGCCGACCAGCCGCAACTGGTCGATGCGCTGGCATGGCTGGTCCTGGTCCTCGGCGGGCAGGCGCTCGGCAGTCTTGGGCGCTTCGGGCTGCAGGCGCACGTCGGGGGCGGGCTCCTGCTGCTTGCGCAGTGCACGCTCGCGTTCGAGTTGGCGCTGTTGCTCGATGAACGGATCGGAGGTGAGCGCACGCGCGGCCTGCGCCTGGGCGGCGGGCGCCCCCGCCAATGCGAACGCCGCGGCCATGCCGGCCGCCGCCAAGGCCAACTGCGAGCGGCACGCGCCCCCGTGCCGGTTGCCGCCATCCTCCCTGCATGGGCGCGCTGCGCCCACGTTCCCTGTTGTCATGCTTGCATCCCTGACGGCTTCTTTCCGAGCCGCTGGGGATTGTGCAGCGGCGGCCTCAGGCCACACGTGTGACTAGTTCACGGTGTTGCACGCTCTATTCATTCGCGCACCAAACCTCCCGGCGGCATCGGTATGCCACGAAGACTTTGGCACTCATGCACGTCCAGCAGCTGCCGGGCATGAATGGTGACGACTGAGTGTCTTGTTGATCAGCGCCCGGGCGCGGCCGGCGCCGGCGTCTTGGGCCTGTAGTCGCAATACACGGCCACCGCGCATTGCCAGCACTTGGGCTTGCGCGCCACGCAGACGTAGCGTCCGTGCAGGATCAGCCAATGATGCGCATGCAGGAGGTACTCGGCCGGCACGCGCTTCTCCAGCTTCAGTTCGACCTCCAGCGGCGTCTTGCCCGGCGCCAGGCCGGTGCGGTTGCCCACGCGGAAGATGTGCGTGTCGACCGCGATGGTGGCTTCGCCAAAGGCCACGTTCAGCACCACGTTGGCCGTCTTGCGCCCGACGCCCGGCAGGGCCTCCAGCGCGGCACGGTCGCGCGGCACCTCGCCGCCGTGCCGCTCCAGCAGCAGGCGGCTGGCTTCGACCAGGTGCCGCGCCTTGCTGCGGTACAGGCCGATCGTCTTGATGTAGTCGGCCAGGCCTTCCTCGCCCAGCGCCACGATGGCCTGCGGCGTGTTGGCCACCGGAAACAGCCGCCGCGTGGCCTTGTTGACGCCCACGTCGGTGGCTTGCGCCGACAGCAGCACGGCGGCCATCAGCTCGAACGGGGTGCTGTACTCGAGCTCGGTCTCGGGCGTGGGGTTGGCCGCCTGCAGGGTTGCAAAGAACGGCGCGATATTGTCTTTCTTCATGGTGCGATCATCGGTCAGGAAACCGATTTCACACCACAGGAGCCAGCCGCCCGCAAGTGAGCTGAATCCCTATTGCCGCGCCGCGCCGCGCATGCAAAAAACCGTCTCTTGTCGAAGAACGAATGGAGACTTGCATGAAGTTGAGATCACGCCGTTCCTTCCTTGCCCAGACCGCGGCCGCCGCGCTGGGCAGCCTCGCCCTCTGGGGCGCCGCCGCGCCGGCCCTGGCACAGAACTATCCCACCCGCCCCGTTACGCTGATCGTGCCCTGGGGCGCGGGCGGGGGCACGGACGCCACCGCGCGCATCATTGCCAGCCTGATCGAGAAGGACCTCGGCCAGCCGGTCACGGTGGTCAATCGCACCGGCGGCAGTGGCGTGGTGGGCCATGCGGCCATCGCCGCCGCGCCGCCCGACGGCTACACCATCGGCCTGGCCACGGTGGAAATCGGCATGATGCACTGGCAGGGCCTGACCGAGCTGACCGGCGCCTCGTACACGCCGATCGGCCTGGTCAACGCCGACCCCGCCGGCGTGCAGGTGCGCGCGGACGCACCGTACAAGGGCATTGCCGACCTGCTGGCCGACATCAAGGCCAACCCCGGCAAGCACAAGGCCAGCGGTACCGGCCAGGGCGGGATCTGGCACCTGGCCATCGCCGGGCTGCTGCGCGACCAGAAGATCGACCCCACGGCGGTGCCCTGGGTGCCCAGCAACGGAGCCGCGCCCGGCCTGCAGGACATGGTGGCCGGCGGTGTCGACATCGCGCCGGTGTCATTGCCCGAGGCGCGCTCGCTGATCGACGCCGGCAAGATCAAGAGCCTGGTGCTCATGAGCGACAAGCCGTCCACGCTGTATCCGAACGTGCCCACGCTCAAGTCGGCCATCGGCAGCGACTGGCAGATGGCGGCATGGCGCGGCATCGTCGCGCCCAAGGGCATCCCGAACGACGTGCGCGACAAGCTGGCCGCCGCCGTCAAGAAGGCTGCCGAGAGCAAGGAGTACGCAGACTTCATGGGCTCGCGCGGCTTCGGCGTGACCTATGCGGCGCCGGATGCCTTCGGCAAGTTCATGGCCAAGTCGGACGCCGAACTGGGCGCCACCATGAAGGCAGTCGGCATCGCCAAATGAAGTTCAACGACGCCGTCTTCGGCGTGCTGCTGATGCTGCTCGGCGCCGTCGTGCTGGCCGTGGTGCAGGGGTACCCGAAGATCCCGGGCCAGCAGGTGGGGCCGGCGCTGTTTCCCGGATTGATCGCCACCGGCCTGTTCGTCGGCGGACTGATGCTGGCGGTGCGCGGCTGGCGCGACCGGGCGGCGGCGCCCTGGATCCAGGTCGGTCCCTGGGCGCGCTTGCCACGCCATGTCGTGGCGCTGGTGGCCGTCGTCGGCGGCGTGCTGTTCTACATGCTGGCGGCGCAGGCGCTGGGCTTCCTGGTATGCGCCGCCGTGGTCCTGGTGGCCTGCATGCTGGCCATGGGCGTGCGCCCGCTGGCGGCCGTGCCGCTCGCGGTGGTGGCCGCGCTGGTGATCCACCTGGCCTTCTACAAGCTGCTGCGGGTGCCGCTGCCCTGGGGCGTGCTGCAGCCGATCGCCTGGTAGACGACCGGCGAAGCCCAACGGAGAAAAGATCGGATGGAGCAAGCACTCGCGCAGGCCTTTGCGATGGTGTTCGACCCCTACACCCTGTTGGTGATGGTGGTCGCATCGCTCTACGGGCTCTTCGTCGGCGCGGTGCCGGGGCTGTCGGCCACCATGGCGGTGGCGCTGCTGGTGCCGGTGACATTCTTCATGCAGCCGATCCCGGCCATTGCCGCGATGGTCACCGCGACCGCCATGGCGATCTTCTCCGGGGACATCCCGGGCTGCCTGCTGCGCATTCCGGGCACGCCGGCTTCGGCTGCGTACACCGACGAGGCATTCGCGCTCACGCGCAAGGGGCAGGCCGAGCTGGCCCTCGGCGCCGGCCTGGTGTTCTCGGCGGTGGGTGGCCTGTTCGGCACGGCGGTGCTGATCGTGGCGTCGCCGGCACTGGCCGAGTTCGCCCTCAACTTCAGCTCGTTCGAGTATTTCTGGCTGGTGCTCCTGGGCCTGACCTGCGCGGTGTTCATCACGTCGGACCGGCCGCTCAAGGGGCTGGTGATGCTGCTGCTCGGGCTGCTGGTCGCCTGCGTCGGGTTGAACAACCCGGCGGCCTTTCCGCGCTTCACCTTCGGCAGCGTCGACATGACCGGCGGCATCGGCATGATCCCGATGATGATCGGCATGTTCGCCATCTCGCAGGTGATCCGCCATGCGGTGGACACCACGCCGCCGGGCGAGCTGGTGGTCGAGAAAGTCGGCGGCGTGCTGGCCGGCCAGTGGCAACTGGCGCGGCGCTACCCGGTGCAGATCCTGCGCGGGAGCACGCTGGGCACGGTAGTGGGCGCGCTGCCGGGCGCCGGCGCCGACATCGCCGCCTGGATGTCCTACGCCATGAGCAAGAAGTTCTCGAAGGAGCCGGAGAAGTTCGGCACCGGGCATGTGGAGGGCATCGTCGAGTCGGGCGCAGCCAACAACAGTGCGCTCGCGGGTGCCTGGATTCCGGCACTGGTCTTCGGCATTCCGGGCGACTCGATCACCGCCATCGTGATCGGCGTGCTCTACATGAAGAACCTCAACCCGGGCCCGACGCTGTTCACGACCAACCCGCAGAACATCTACGCCGTGTTCATGCTGTTCGTGATCGCCAACATCATCATGATTCCGCTGGGCATCCTGTGCATCAAGGTCGCCAAGCGCATCCTGCTGGTGCCGCGCGACGTGCTCATGCCGATGATCCTGATCTTCTGCATCGTCGGCACCTTCGCGATCAACAACTCGGTGTTCGACATCGGCGTGATGCTGGCCGCCGGCGTTGCCGCCTGGGTGCTCGAGGACAACGACTTTCCCATCGCGCCGGCCATCCTCGGCGTGGTGCTGGGCGGCATGCTGGAGGAGAACTTCATCACCTCGATGATCAAGGCCGACGGCAACCTGATGGCCTTCCTGACCCGCCCCATCGCCGCCGGCCTGGCGGTGCTGACGCTGCTGATCTGGGGCGTGCCGCTGATCAAGCGGCTGTTCGGTCGGCGTGCAGCGGCGTAGATCGCCAACTCTCATCGCCGCAGTCCTGCTCGCCCTTGACCGGTCGCTCGCCGGCCATGCCTTGGCGCAAAAGCACGCGGCCGCCTGGAGTGGGCCGAACCGCTAGCGCCGCCCCAGCTGCGCGCTGATCGCCGCCGCTTCCTGGCGGATCGCGCGGGCGATGGGGCCGTCGGGCGCGGGGTCGAAGCCGCCGGTGGCGCCCAGGGCGGTCAGCACCGCGCAGATGCGCCCGCCGTAGTCGGTGATCGGCGCCGCCACGGCGCTGATGCCGCGCAGGTGGGTGTCGCGCACGCACGCGCAGCCGGCGGCCTGCACTTCGGCGCGCAGGGAGCCGACCGGATCGCGCGCGGGCAGCAGCCGGCGCAGGTCGGGCGTGGCCCCGGCGAGTTCTTCGGCAGCCATCTCGCGGATGCGCGCGTCGTCGAGCGCGGCCAGGAAGACGCGCCCGGTGGCCGACCACAGAAGCGGCAGCACCGAGCCGGCCCGCACGTTGACGGTGACCGGCAGGCCCGGTTCCTCGAAGCGCACGATGGTCGCGCCCTTGTTGCCCATGACGGCGACGAAGCAGGTGACCTCCAGCGATTCGCGCAGGCGCAGCAGTGCCGGCTCGCTGGCGCGGATCGGGTCGGCCTGGCGCATGGCGGCCACGCCGATGGCGATGGCCTCCGGGCCAAGGTAGTACTGCTGCGAACCGCTGTCCTGTGCCACCAGGCCTTCCTCGCTCAGGCTGGCCAGGTAGCGGTGCACCTTGGCCGGCGCTTCCTGCACATGCGCGGCCAGTGCCGTCAGGGTGGCGCGCCCGCCCAGGCGCGCGAGGCCCTTGAGCACCGCCATGCCGGTTTCCGCCGCCTGCACGCGCTGGCGGCGCTCGCGTGGACGCACCAGGGCCTCGGTGGTCGGGCCGGCAGCGGAGGAGGGCGCGGGGGCAGGGCGGATGGGCGAAGGCATGGGCGTCGAGTGTCGGGTAAATCCGGACGCATCGATTACGCAATGCGCATCACAATTACGCAATACAGGAACACCCTCGTATCCTGGCCCCTTTTGGAGACACCTCATGAAGAAGCTTCTGGCCGCCGGCCTGCTCGCCCTGCCGCTCGCGGCGTCCCTCGTGCCGGTCGCGGCGTCTGCGCAGGGCCCCGCCTGGCCGTCCAAGCCGATGCGCTGGCTGGTGCCGTACCCGGCCGGAGGCGGTTCGGACTTCCTGGCGCGCACCATCGGCCAGCAGTTGTCGACGCAGATCGGACAGCCGGTGCTGGTCGACAACAAGCCCGGCGGCAACACGGCCATCGCGGCGTCCGACGTCGCACGCTCGGCGCCGGACGGCTATACCGTGCTGTCGGCCGACAACGGCACGCTGGTGTTCAACCCGGCGCTCTACAAGACCCTGTCGTACAACCCGTCCAAGGACCTGGCGCCGGTGTCGCTGATGGGCCGTTTCCCCATGATCCTGGTGGTCAGCCCGAGCGTGACGGCCAAGGACGCCAAGGCGTTCATCGCCGAGGTCAAGGCCAACCCGGCGGGCATCAACTACGCCTCCGCGGGCGCTGGCAGCCCGCACCACCTGGCGATGGAGCTGCTCAAGACCGAGGCCGGCCTGAAGATGACGCACGCGCCGTACCGCGGCGCCGCCCCGGCGCTGGCCGACGTGGCCGGCGGCCAGGTGCCGGCCATGATGGTCGACATGGCCGCAGGCGCCGGCTTCATCAAGGGCGGCAAGGTGCGTCCTCTGGCGGTGGCCAATGCCACCCGCCTGCCGCAGCTGCCGGACGTGCCGACCTTTGCCGAGCTCGGCTACAAGAACGTCGAGGCCGCCGCACTGGTTGGCATGGTCGCGCCGGCGGCCACGCCCAAGGACGTGATCGCCAGCCTGAACAAGCAGGTGGTTGCCGCCATCAACGCGCCGGACGTCCACAAGAAGCTGGTGGACTTCGGCGTCGAGCCGGTCGGCAGTTCGCCGGAGCAGTTCGCCGAGCTGCTCAAGAGCGAGACGGCGCGCTGGCACAAGCTGATCCGCGACCTGGGCATCACCCTGGATTGATGTGAACCACCCCCGTTCCTCGCGCACTGCGTGTCGCTCGATTCCCCTCTCGACGGGGCACACCCGACGGTGCGGCAAGGCCGGCCCCGTCGGTGCCCCGGAGGCTTCGCTGCGCTTGCCGGGACGGGGGGCCTTTCCGGAGCCCCGACCATGACCACATCCGCCGCGCCGCAAGCGTGCCCGTTCGCCCCCGGCGCCGCCGCGGCGCCGCCGGCGCCGAACGGTTGCCCGGTGAGCCACCGCGCTGCCGATTTCGACCCGTTCAGCGACGGCTACCAGCAGGACCCGCCGGACTACGTGCGCTGGGCGCGCGAGCAGGAACCGGTGTTCTACAGCCCGCAACTGGGCTACTGGGTGGTCACGCGCTACGAGGACATCAAGGCGATCTTCCGGGACAACCTCACCTTCAGCCCGTCGATCGCGCTGGAGAAGATCACGCCCACCGGCCCCGAGGCCAACGCCGTGCTCGAGAGCTACGGCTTCGCGCTCAACCGCACGCTGGTCAACGAGGACGAGCCCGCCCACATGCCGCGCCGCCGCGCGCTGATGGAACCTTTCACGCCCGAGCACCTGAGGCACCACGAGCCACTGGTGCGCGAGCTGGCGCGCGCCTACGTCGACCGCTTCATCGACGACGGGCGCGCCGACCTGGTCGACCAGATGCTGTGGGAGGTGCCGCTCACGGTGGCATTGCACTTCCTGGGCGTGCCCGAGGAAGACATGGACACGCTGCGCAAGTATTCGATCGCGCACACCGTCAACACGTGGGGCCGGCCGAAGCCGCAAGAGCAGGTCGCGGTCGCCCATGCCGTCGGCAACTTCTGGCAATACGCCGGCAAGGTGCTCGACAAGATGCGCCAGGACCCGGACGCGCCGGGCTGGATGCAGTACGGCATCCGCCGGCAGAAGGAACTGCCCGAGGTCGTGACCGACTCGTACCTGCACTCGATGATGATGGCCGGCATCGTCGCCGCGCACGAGACGACCGCCAACGCCACCGCCAATGCCATGAAGCTGCTGCTGCAGCATCCCGACGCCTGGCGCGAGCTGTGCGAGGACCCGGCGCTCATTCCCAGCGCGGTCGAGGAATGCCTGCGCCACAACGGCTCGGTGGCCGCCTGGCGCCGCCTGGCCACGAAGGACACGACCGTGGGCGGCATCGCCATCCCGGCCGGCTCGAAGCTGCTGATCGTCACCTCGTCGGCCAACCATGACGAGGCGCATTTCGCCGATGCCGACCTGTTCGACATCCGGCGCGAGAACGCCAGCGACCACCTGACCTTCGGCTACGGCGCGCACCAGTGCATGGGCAAGAACCTGGCGCGCATGGAAATGCAGGTGTTCCTCGAGGAGTTCACGCGGCGCCTGCCGCACATGGAACTGGCGCCGCAGCAGTTCAGCTACGTGCCCAACACCTCGTTCCGGGGTCCGGAGCACCTGTGGGTGACCTGGGATCCGGCGCGCAACCCCGAGCGCCGCGACCCGGCGGTGCGCACCGGCGCGCGCGCGGTGGTGCGTATCGGCGAGCCTTCGTCCCATGCCATTGCGCGGCCTGTGGTGGTGCAGCGTGTCGAGGCGGCAGCCACCGACATCGTCGCGCTGCGGCTGGTGGCGCCGGACGGCCGGCCGATGCCGCGCTGGGCCCCGGGCTCGCACATCGACGTCGAATGCGGCGACACCGGGCTGTCGCGCCAGTACTCGCTGTGCGGCGACCCGTCCGATCCGCAGGCGCTGGAGATCGCCGTGCTGCGCGATCCGCAAAGCCGTGGCGGGTCGGCCTGGGTGCACGCGAACGCGAAGGAGGGCGACCGCCTGCGCATCCGTGGCCCGCGCAACCATTTCCGCCTCGACGAGAGCGCCGCACGGCTGATCTTCGTGGCCGGCGGCATCGGCATCACGCCCATCGCCGCCATGGCGCGCCGCGCGCACGAACTGGGCAAGGACTACGAGCTGCACTACTGCGGACGCGACCGGGCCGCGCTCGCCTTCGTGGACGACCTGCAGCGGCTGCACGGCGAACGACTGCACCTGCACCTGAGCGCCGAAGGCTCGCGGCTCGACCTGCAGGCGCTGCTGGCCACGCCGCAGCCCGGCGCGCAGGTCTATGCGTGCGGCCCGCTGCGCATGCTCGATGCGCTCGAAGCGGCCTGCGCGCATTGGCCGCAGGACAGCCTGCGGATCGAGCATTTCGAATCGACGCTCGGCACGCTGGACCCGTCGAAGGAGCAGGCGTTCGAGGTCGAGTTGAAGGACTCGGGCATGACGCTGCCGGTGCGTTCCGACCAGACGCTGCTGGCCGCCCTGCGTGCGGCCAACATCGACGTGCAGAGCGATTGCGAGGAAGGCCTGTGCGGCTCCTGCGAGGTACGTGTGCTCGCCGGCGCGGTCGACCACCGCGACCGCGTGCTCACCCGCGCCGAGCGCGAACAGGGCGAGCGCATGATGAGCTGCTGCTCGCGCGCCTGCGGCGGCGGACGGCTGGTGCTGGCGTTGTGACCGGCGCCGCCGCCGCGCGGGTAACCGCGGGGCGGGCCTAGGCGGGCCGCGCGCCGCCCACGTACAGGTTGAACGAGTCGATGTCGACCACGCAGCGCGCCATCAGGTCGACGAAGCCGCGCAGCTTCGCGCCGGTGTAGCGCTGCCGCTTGAAGGCGCAATGGATGCGCCGGGGTGCGGGCTTCCATTCCGGCAGCACCGCGGCCAGCGCGTGGTGGCGCAACTCGGGCTGCACGAAGTAGTCGGGCATCAGCGCGATGCCCAGGCCGTCCAGGCATAGCGTCTTCATCACCCAGTGGTCGTTGGTGGAAAACGCCACGTGCGGGTGGATGACGGCATGCGATCGCCCGCGCAGCAGGGTCAGGTCGGCCCGCCCCAATGCGTCGTGCATGACGATCGCGTCGTGCCCGGCCAGCTGCGCCGGGGCATCGGGCGCGCCGGCACGCGCGAGGTACTGCGGGCTGGCGTACAGGCCGAAGCCGAGCTGTCCGATCGATTTGGCGACCAGGTCCGGCATGTCCGGCGCCTCGGCGCAGACGTAGCAGTCGGCCTCGTCCGGCGCCAGCGAGCCGGGCATGCCGGCGATGTCCACGCGGCAGTGCACGCCCGGGTAGGACGCCATGTACAGGCGCACCACCTGGCAGACGAAGGCGGTGCCGAACTGCGGGTCGGCCAGCACCCGCAGGCTGCCGGTGCGGCCGGCCGAGAGGTCCTGCACCTCGGTGCGGGCGTCGTCCAGCCGCTGCGCCAGCTCGCCGAGCATCGGCTCGCAGCGGGCGAAGAAGGCGCGGCCGGCCTCGGTCGGGCGCATGTGGCGCGAGCCGCGCTGGATCAGCTCCGCGCCGAGCGAGGCTTCGAGCTGCGCCAGGTGGCGCGACAGGCTGGCCTTGGACATCCCGCTGCGCTGCTCGGCGCGGGTCAGGCTGCCGCTGCGCATGATGTGCACGAACGCTTCAACGGACTTCAGGTCAGCAGGCACAAATTTCGTTCATCGTTTCAAAAATGAAACCGAGTATGCCGCGAATGCCCCTTTCGCGCGGCGCCCCGGGGGTCTATCGTCGCCGGTTCTTCCGCGTCCCAGAACCGACAAAAGCCATGATGAACCGCCGCTCCGCCCTCCTGTCCCTGTCCGCCCTGGCGGCCGCCGGGACTTCCTTGCGCACCCTCGCCGCCGAACCGCTGACGGTCGGCTTCGTCTTCCTGGGGCCCGTCGGCGATTCCGGCTGGACCCACCAGCATGACCTCAGCCGCGCCGAGATGGAGAAGAACCTCGGCGCCAAGGTGTCGGTGCGCGCCGTGGCGGACACCAACGAAGGGCCGGACGCCGAGCGCGTTGCGCGCGAACTGGTGTCGGATGGCTGCAAGCTGATCTTCGGCGCCTCGTTCGGCTACATGAAGCCGATGCTCAAGGTGGCGCAGGACAACCCGGACGTGAAGATCCTGATCGCCAGCGGCTACCAGACGGCGGCCAACTTCGGCGGCTACAACGCCAAGTGGCACGAGGGCGGCTACCTGGCGGGCATCGCCGCCGCGCGTGCCAGCAAGACGGGCAATCTCGGCCTGGTCGGCGCGCTGCCGGTGCCCGACGTCATGTGGTACCTCAACAGCTTCACGCTCGGCGCGCGCAGCGTCAATCCGAAGGCGACGGTGCGCGTGGTGTTCATCAACACCTGGTTCGACCCGCCGCGCGAGCGCGACGCCGCCACCGCGCTGATGAACCAGGGCGTGGACGTGCTGACGCACTTCACCGACTCGCCGGCGGTGGCCACCGCGGCCGAGGCGCGCGGCGTGGCGGTGATCTCGTTCCATTCCGACATGCGCAAGTACGCGCCCAACCATTACCTGACCGGCGTGACGCACAACTGGGGCGGCTTCTACACGCGGGTGGCCAACGAGGTGATGGCCGGCACCTGGAAGCCGTCGCTGTATTTCGGCGGGCTGGCCGACGGCGTGATCCGCATGGCGCCGTTCGGTCCGCGCGTGGACAAGGCGACCGCCGAGCTGATCGAGGCCAAGTCCAAGGAGATCGTGTCGGGCAAGCTCAACGTGTTCGGCGGCCCGATCAAGGACCAGGGCGGGCAGGTGCGGGTGGCCGCGGGCAAGGCCCTGGGCGATGCCGATCTGGGCAGCATGGACTGGTTCGCCGAAGGCGTGGTGGGCGGCAAGTGACGGCCGCCGGTGCGCAGTCCCCGGCCACGGACCGGGGCGAATGGTTTCCGCTGCTGCCGGGCGCAGAGGTGGCGCCGGCCAGCGATGTGGTGGGCGCCTTCGCACGCGGGCAGGAGCTGGTGGTCTGGCGCGCCGCCGACGGCACGCCCCAGGTGTGGGAGAACCGCTGCCCGCATCGCAGCGTGCGGCTCACGCTGGGCCAGGTGGTGGACAACCGCCTGAGCTGCGCCTATCACGGTTGGTCCTACGCCGCCGACAGTGCGCGCTGCGAGCGCATCCCGGCCCATCCGGACCGCACGCCGCCGGCCAACCTGTGCGCCCGGACCTTCACCTGCGCCGAGCGCGACGGCACGGTGTGGGCCTGGCTGGGCGCGGACGCGCCGGCGGCCGAGCCGCCCGCACACCCGCTGCCGCCGGGCTGGGCGCCGCTGCGCACGCTGTCGCTGCGCTGCAGCGCAGCGATGACGCGGCTGGCGCTGGCGGCGCTGGGCTGGCGCCACGAGGGCGGCGCGCTGTGGAGCGGCCGGCTGGGCGACCAGCCGGCGCAGGCGCTGCTGCTCGAGGCGCAATCGGAACTTGCCATGCTGCATCTGCGCTGCGGCGCGGCCGGCGCGCTGCGCGACGTGCATGCCCTGGCGCGCCAGCTGCGCGCCGATATCGAATCGCAGGCGGGCGCAGCGGCGCCGGCCACGGAGGTGTCCTCATGAGCTTCGCGATCCAGGACCCGGGCCTGCTGGGCAGCTGGCTCGTGGCCGGCCCGCTGTCGGCCTTGCGCGCGGCCAGCGCCGACCGGCCGTTCCGTACCGGCCTGCTCGGGCGCGAGGTCGCGCTGTGGCTGTCGGACGACGGCGCCGTGCGGGCCGAATGCGACGGCGCGCCGCTGTTCGCGCAGGGGCGCTACGGCTTCGCCTGGGTGTGCCCGGACGGCCGGCCGGCGCGCGAGCTGTTCGCCTTTCCGGAGTTCGACGAACCCGGCCGCCGCATCATCGACTGCGGGCCGGTCGGCGTCGCCACTTCCGGGCTGCGGGTCGTCGAGAACTTCCTGGACATGGCCCATTTCCCCTACGTGCATGCGCACTACCTGGGCGAGCTGCCCCACACCGAGGTCACGCCGTACAAGGTGGACATCGACGCGGCGACCGACGAGATCTGGGCCACCGACTGCCGCTTCTGGCAGCCGCGCTCGTCCGCGGCGCATGCCGAGGGCAGCGATGCGGCCTACGTCTACCGCGTCATGCAGCCTTTCTGCGCGATGCTCTACAAGTCGAGTTCGCGCGCGGGCGAGCGGGATGCGATCGGCCTGTTCGTGCAGCCGGTCGACGAGACGCGCGTGATCGCCCACACGCTGCTGGCCTACTTCGACGACACCAGCAGCGACGCCGAGCTGATCGCCTTCCAGCACACCATCTTCGGCCAGGACAAGCCGATCCTCGAGAGCCACCGGCCGCAGCTGCTGCCGCTGGAAGGCCGGCTCGAGACGCCGACACGCGCCGACATGCTGTCGGTGACCTACCGGCGCTGGCTGCGCGAGCGGGGGCAGCAGTACGGCGCGCTGGCGGCCGATCGCACGGCGGCCCTGGCCGCGACAGGGTCGGCCGCATGATCCGCCTGTACGACTATCCCCTGTCGGGCAATTGCTTCAAGGTGCGGCAGATGCTCGCCTGGCTGGGCCTCGAATGGCAGCCGGTGGCGATCGACTTCCATCCCGGCAAGGCGCACAAGTCGCCCGAGTTCCTGGCGCGCGTGAATCCGCGCGGCCAGCTGCCGGTGCTGGACGACGACGGCTTCGTGCTGCGCGACGCGCAGGCCATCCTGGTCTATCTGGCCAGCCGCTACGACGGCGAGCACCGCTGGTACCCGGACGACCCGGCGCTGCGCGGCGAGATCACGCTGTGGCTGGCCACCGCCGACGAGATCACGGGCACCGCCTCGGCCGCGCGCCTGCACGACGCGTTCGGCTATTCGCTCGACGTGCATGCCGCGCGCCGGGGCGCGCATGCGCTGTTCCGGTTGATGGACGACCACCTGGCCGAGCGCGCCTCGGCCGGCGGCAAGTGGCTGGCCGGCAGCCATGCCACCATCGCCGACCTGGCCTGCTTTCCCTACGTGGCGCTGGCGCCCGAGGGCGGCATCGTGCTGGACGCCTACCCGGCGCTGCGCCGCTGGGTGCGCGACGTGCGGCACCTGCCGGGCTTCATCGGCATGCCGGGCATCTTCGTGCCGCTGCCGGCGGCCTGAACGGCGGCGCGCCAGGCTCAGCGCAAGCCCGACTGGCGGTCGGCCGCGCCCACCAGCTGGACCAGCTGCGGCCCGATGGACTCGAGCAGTTGCGTCTTCCTGGTGCGAAAGCCCGGCACCGCGCAGTTGAACAGGAGCCGACGCGGGCCGTAGCGCAGGCGTGCGGCCACGCCCACCGCCAGCACGCCGAAGCCGGCGTCTCCCAGGTTGACCGAGAAGCCGCGCCGGGCGTATTGCGCCAGGCTCTCGCGCACGCCTTCGCTGCAGCGCGCGTGCTCCTCGGGGCGCTCGCGCTCGGTGCGCGCCAGGAAGGTCCGGCGCTCGTCCGCGTCCAGTTGCGCCAGCCAGGCGCGGCCCATGGCGGTCTCGACGATGCCCCGCACCGCGCCGACGCCGGGCCGCTTGAGCGTGCCTTCCTCGTGGCTGCAGGTCTCGAGATAGACGACGTCCAGGTCCATGGTCACGCCCACCGACACGGCGCCTTCGATGCGATCGGCCAGCTCCTGCATGGCCGGCCGCAGGGTGGCGAGCATGGGCGTGTTGATCACGTACGGATAGCCCAGCGCCACCGCGGCAGGGCCGATGAAATAGCGGTCCAGCCGTTCGTCATGATCCAGGAAGCCCAGCGCGCGCAGGCTCTTGCACAGCCGGGAGACGGTCGGCCGGGACAGGCCCAGCTTGGCCGCGAACTCGCTGTTGGCATGCGCGCGCGGATCGCTCACGAAGGTCTGCAGGATCAGCAGGCCCTTGGCCAGCGTGCCGGCGAAGTACGGGTCTTCCTCGCGGACGCGGCGCAAGTCGTCGTGGTCCTTCATCTGGTGGAGGGGGTGGGATGTCTGGCGCCGATTCTGGGTGGTGCGGGGCATGGTTGCGAATCGTCATTTCAATAGTTGAAATCGCGTGCCGCCCATTGTGGACCTGCTTCGTACAGTCGCGGCCACCATGATCAGAGACACCGCCCGCCTCGAAGCCCTCATCGCCGACATCCGCGCCTTCGTGCGCGAACGCTGGCATCCCCTCGAAGACCGCGTCAGCCGCGAGAACGACATTCCACCCGACGTCGTGGACGAACTGCGCCGCAAGGGCTGGTTCGGCTGGAGCATCCCCGAGGCCTACGGCGGGCTGGGGCTGACGACGGAAGAACTGGTGCTGTGCGCCATGGAGCTGTCGCAATCGTCGGTGGCGCTGCGCGCGCGGGTGGGCACCAACACCGGCATCGGTTCCGAGGCGCTGGTGGCCGACGGCACCGACGAGCAGAAGCAGCGCTGGCTGCCGCGCATGGCCACGGGCGAACTCACCGGCTGCCTGGCGCTGACCGAGCCCGAGGCCGGCTCGGAGGCGAGCAACGTGCAGACGACGGCGCGGCGCGACGGCGACCACTACGTGCTCGACGGCAGCAAGCGCTTCATCACCAACGCGCCGGTGGCGGACGTGTTCACCGTCATCGCGCGCACCGAGGAGGGCTCGCGCGGCAGCAAGGGCGTGTCGGCCTTCCTGGTCGAGCGCTCGCCGGGCCTGACCACCAGCGAGCCCTATCGCATGATGGGCCAGTCCGGCTCGCACGTCGGCGACGTGCACTTCAAGGACTGTCGCGTGCATGCGAGCCAGCTCATCGGCGGGCGCGAGGGCGTGGGCTTCCAGACCGTGATGAAGGTGCTCAACAAGCAGCGCCTGCACCTGGCTGCGCTGTGCACGGGGCCGGCCATCCGCATGCTGGACCTGGCCATCGCGCACACGACGCAGCGCAGCCAGTTCGGCCAGGCGGTGGCCGACTTCCAGCTGGTGCAGGCCATGATCGCCGACAGCCGCACCGAGATCTTCGCCGCCCGCTCGATGATCCTGGAGGCGGCCCGCGCGCGCGACCGCGGCGACGACGTCGCGATGACGGCCTCGATGTGCAAGTACTTCGCCTCGGAGATGTGCGGCCGCGTGGCCGACCGCGCGGTGCAGATGTTCGGCGGCGCCGGCTACGTGGCCGACTTCAGCCCGATCGAGCGCTACTACCGGGACGTGCGCCTGTTCCGCCTGTACGAGGGCACCAGCCAGATCCACCAGCTCAACATCGCCAAGCTGGCATTGCGCGAGGCGGGCGCGCGATGAGCCGCACCGACCTCGTCGCGCGTGTGCGCGATTTCGTCGAGGCGCATTGCCTTCCGCTCGAATCGCCCGCGCACGTGCACGATCCGGCCGCGCTCGACGCCGCACTGGCGACGCTGCGGCCGATCGCGCGCGCACAGGGGCTCTACCTGCCGCAGATGCCGGTGGAGCAGGGCGGCCTGGGCCTGGGCTGGGCCGACCGCGCCGGGGTCTTCGAGGAAGCCGGCCGCAGCTACCTCGGCCCGGGCGCGCTCAACTGCGCCGCCCCGGACCAGCCCAACATGATCAGCCTGCTGCGCCAGGGCAATGGCGAGCAGCAACGCCGCTACCTCAAGCCGCTGGCGGACGGGGACATCCGGTCGTGCTTCGCCATGACCGAGCCGGCACCCGGCGCCGGGTCCGATCCGTCGATGCTGCGCACTCGCGCGCGGCGCGTGGCGCACGGCTGGGTGATCGACGGCCACAAGTGGTTCATCACCGGCGCGGTCGACGCGCGCTTTTGCATCGTGCTGGCGCAGACCGACGAGGGGCCGACGCAGTTCATCGTCGAGATGGACGCCCCGGGGCTGCAGCTCGTGCGTGCGATCCGGGCGATAGACCCCTTCGCCATCGGCGGGCACGGGGAGCTTCGCTTCGATGCCTGCCGCGTGTCGGACGATGCGGTGCTGGGCGAGGTCGGGCAGGGCCTGGCCTACGCGCAGCAGCGGCTGGAACCGGCGCGCCTGGCGCACTGCATGCGGCTGACCGGCCGGGCCCGGCGCGCCGTGGAAATCGCGCAGGCCTACGTCTGCGAGCGCGCTTCGTTCGGCCAGCGCCTGGCCGACCTGCAGCAGATCCAGGCCATGGTGGCCGATTGCCACATCGACCTGCACGCCAGCCGCCTCATGACGCAGGACTGCGCGCGCCGCATGGATGCGGGCGAGCCGGTCAAGACCGAATCGGCGATGACGAAGGTCTTCGTCTCCGAGGCACTCAACCGCGTCGCCGACCGCGCAGCCCAGATGTGCGGCGCCTTCGGCATGTCCGAGGACGAGCCGCTGGCGCTGATCCTGCGCGAACTGCGGCCCTTCCGCATCTACGACGGCGCCTCCGAACTGCACCGGGCCACGCTGGGCCGCCGCTTTCTCAACACTGCTTCCAGGACCTAGGAGACGACCATGACATCGAACCGACTGACTGCTTTCTCGCGCCTGGCCACCGGCCTGGCGCTCGGCCTTGCCACCTCGCTGGCGCTGGCCGCCTTTCCCGACCGGCCGGTGAAGCTGGTGGTGCCGTTCCCGGCCGGCGGCAGCACCGACCTGGTGGCGCGCGACGTGGCCATCGAATTCGGCAAGGCGCTGGGCCAGCCGGTCGTGGTCGAGAACAAGGCCGGAGCGGGGAGCCTGATCGGCTCCGAATACGTGGCCAAGGCCGCGCCGGATGGCTACACGCTGCTGATGGCGGGCCTGACCAACGTGTTCCTGCCGTACGTGCACAAGGGCCTGAACTGGAATCCGGTGGACGACTTCCTGCCGATCGGACTGGTGGCCGACCTGCCCAACGTGATCGCGGTCAACGCCAGGACGCCCTACCAGAAACTGCCCGAGCTGATCGCCGCCGAGAAGGCCAAGCCCGGCGGCATCGCGTTCGGCTCGGCCGGCGTCGCCACGCCTTCGCACCTGGTGTGCGAGATGGTCAACCACCAGGCCGGCATCAAGATGCAGCACGTGCCATACAAGGGCAACGCACCGGCGGTGAACGACGTGATCGCCGGCCACATCCCGGTCATGTGCAACAACCTGGGCGGCACGCTGCCGTACATGAGCAGCGGCCAGATCCGCATCCTGGCGCAGACCGGCCGCACCCGCTCGCCCGCGGTGCCGGACGTGCCGACCTTCGCCGAACTGGGGCTGCAAGGCCTGGACAGCGGCCTGTGGGTGGGCGTCGTGGCGCCCAAGGGCACGCCGGACGCGGTGCTCGGCCCGCTGCGCCAGGCGTTGGCCAAGGCGATGGCGCTGCCCGACGTCAAGGACAAGCTGCTCAAGCTCGGCGCCACCGCGCTCGACCCGGCGCCCGCTGTTTTCGACAAGCGCATTGCCGCCGACCGGGCCGCCTGGGACCCGGTGCTCAAGCGCGTCGACCTGAAGACCAACTGATGAGCCGCGCCGATCTGCCCCTGCGCGGCGTGCGCATCCTCGACATGGCCACCGTGCTGGCGGCGCCGTTCTCGGCCACGCTGTGCGGCGACATGGGCGCCGAGGTGGTCAAGCTCGAACTGCCCGCCGGCGGCGATCCGCTGCGGGGCCTGACCCCCGTCCACGAAGGCCATCCGCTGTTCTGGAAGACGGCCAACCGGGGCAAGAAGGGCATTTCGCTGGACGTGCGCAAGGCCCAGGGCAAGGCGCTGTTCCTGCGCCTCGTGCGCGACTTCGACGTGCTGGTCGAGAACTTCCGCACCGGCACGCTGGATGGATGGGGCCTGGACATGCGCACGCTGCACGAGGCCAATCCGCGCCTGATCGTGCTGCGCCTGACCGGCTTCGGCCAGACCGGCCCGTATGCGCGGCGCCCGGGCTTCGCCCGCATCTTCGAGGCGATGAGCGGCTTCACCCACCTGACCGGCGAACCCGGCGGGCCGCCGCAACACATGAACTATCCGCTGGGCGACGTCGTGGCGGGACTGTTCGGGGCCTTCGCCATCAGCACGGCCCTGGCCGAGCGCAACGCACTGCCGCGCGAGGCGCAGAAGGGCGCCGAGATCGACCTGTCGGCGACCGAGGCGATGGCCCGCCTGCTCGACCCGCTGGCGGCCGAGCACCGCATCGGCGGCGTGGTGCGCGAGCGCACGGGCTCGCGCGCCACCTACACCGCGCCGTCGAACGTCTTCCGGGCGGCCGACGGCGTGTGGTTCACCCTGGTGGGCACCGGCGGCCCGATCTTCGCGCGCATCTGCCGCGCCATCGGCCGCGAGGACCTGCTGGACGACCCGCGCTTTGCCGACAACGCGGCGCGCATCCGCAACCTCGAGGCACTCGACTCGCTGATCGCGCAATGGTGCGCCAGCCAGCCCTTCGCCGAGCTCGCGGCGCAGCTGGACCGGCAGGAAGTGCCCTACGGCAAGGTGTATTCGATCGCCGATCTGCAGGCCGATCCGCACATGCAGGCGCGCGGCGCCTTCATCGAGCTGCCGGATGCCCGCTTCGGCACCGTACCCGCGCCGGCCGCGGTGCCGCGCTTCGTCGGCCGCGCCGACCCCGCACCGCCGGCCACCGGGCCGGAGACCGGACAGCACAACGACGAGGTGTATGCGGCGCTGGGCCTGGGTGGTGAGGAATTGGCCGCGCTGCGCGAGGCGAAGGTGATCTGACGGCGCCTGACCGTCAGGTGCCGTCGCCCCCGGAGCGGGTGGCGTCGGGCGCGTCGGGCGGCGGTGCCTCGTCGCCATCGTGCGGCGGCCGATGCGGCTGCGGCGCGACCGGCTTGCGGATGCGCGCCCTGTCGTCCCCGCTGTCGCGGTCCCACAGCTTCGACAGCCGAAGGTAGATGAGAAAGGCAACCACCATGGCGACAACGCTGACCGCCATGCCCGCATCAGCGGAGTTGCCGAATACCAAGTCCAGATCCATCGACTGCCAAACTGCCAGGTTCTTGCCCGGCAGCGACTCTAACGCCCTTGCCTGACCGTTGCTTGACGCCCGCGCAGCCGGACGTCAGTGACCGGTGGCGGGGCGTTTCAGCGGCCGCGCACCATGGCCAGGATTTTGGCGGTGTCCAGGCCGCGCGCCGTCTCCTGCATCTGTGGAAGGTAGCGCTGCTGCAGGCTGCGTCCGTCGCGCATCACGTGCTCGTAAGCATCGCGCAGCATCTGGGTGCTCAACTCGCGCCCGCCCGCGTAGTACTGGTTGGCCACATGCCCCAGCGCATAGGTGGAAGCGAAGCTCATGCCGCTGCTGACGGCCTGCTTGCCCAGGCCGCCGAGCAGCCCCTTGCCGGCCTTGCCGAGCAGCCCGCCCAGCAGCTTGCGCCCGGCCTGCTCCAGGTACTGCGAGGTCAGCCCCACGCCGAGGGTGGCCAGCAGGTCCTTGATGTGGCCCGCGTCGAGCTCGAAGCCGTAGTTCTGGCCCACCTGGTAGACCATTCGCATCTGAAGCGGAATGATGGCCAGCGTCGACAGGTTTTCCGGCAGCAGCTCGATCGCCCCGTTCAGGATGGCGGCGTTGAGGATCTTGCGGTCCATCTCCTCGGCGCCGAGCTTGCCCGCCAGGCGGGCCTTGCCCGGGGTCGGCGCCTGCAGCGCATCGACGGCCTGCGGGTGCGGCACCGGCAGGCTGGCCGGTACCACGTCGGGCAGGGCGACGGCGGGCCCGGCCGGCTGCTCCAGGGGCGCGGTGGCCAATGCCTCGGCGTGGTCGGCGAACGCGGCCGGCGCCGCCGGCGCGTCGCCTGCCGCGTTGGCCGCACCGGCCGCGGGCGCGTGGCCCAGCCCCTGTCGAACCTGGGCGAGGAAGGCGCGTTCGGCTTCGCTGGTCTGGCCGTCGGCATCGCACACGCACACGGCCATCTCGTAGGCGAGCTGGCGCGATTCCCCGGTCTTGAGGCGGCCCAGCACGTCGGGCAGCTGGACGCGCCGCATCAGCACGTCCTGGTACAGGCCGGGCAGGTTGACCTGCGCATCCTGGGCCAGCCCCTGAGCCACCTGGCGGATCTGTTCGCGCTCGCGGTCATGCTTGTCGCCGTCCGCATAGGCGGCCAGCAGGCACAGGGTGAGCGTGGCACGGATTTCTTCGGTGTCGAGCATTCGCGTCCTTCCTTGGGTTTGCACAAAGGGCAGTGTCGCACCCGGGCGGCCAGCGGGGCAAAGCCGCTTGGTTGAAAATGGGGGAATTCCGGCCATTGCCCATTGCCGGCCGTTTACCTGAGACACATCCGCATGCAATTCGCTTCCCGCCTCGACAACGTCGAAACCTCCGCCATCCGCGAGCTGTTCAAGCTGCTGGGCAAGCCCGGCATCATCAGCTTCGCGGGCGGCTTTCCCGACAGCGCCATGTTCGACGTGGAGGGCCTGCGCGAAGCCAGCCGCCGCGCGCTCGACGAGGAGCCGGGCGGCGCCCTGCAGTACGGCGCGACCGAGGGCTACGACCCGCTGCGCGAACAGCTGTCGGTGTTCATGAAGACGAAGGGCGTGGCGGTCGAGCCCGGCGGCCTGATCGTCACCACCGGCAGCCAGCAGGCGCTGGACCTGCTGGGCAAGACGCTCATCTCGCCCGGCGACAAGGTGATCGTCGAAGGGCCCACGTTCCTGGCGACCATCCAGTGCTTCCGCCTCTACGGCGCGCAACTCATCAGCGCGCCGGTGGATGCCGACGGCGTCGACGCCGACCGGCTCGAGCAGCTGATCGCCGAGCACAAGCCGAAGTTCGTCTATCTCATTCCCACCTTCGGCAACCCGAGCGGCGGCACGCTGAGCCTGGAACGCCGCAGGAAGGTGCTGGCGTCGGCCGTGCGGCATGGCACGGTGATCGTCGAGGACGATCCCTACGGCGAGCTGTACTTCGGCGAGGCGCCGCCGCCTTCGCTGATGGCGCTGACGGCCGAGGTTCCGGGCAGCCGCGAGCTGGTCGTGCACTGCGGCAGCCTGTCGAAGGTGCTGAGCCCCGGGCTGCGCATCGGCTGGATGATCGCGCCGGCCGACCTGCTGGCCCGCGCCACCATGTGCAAGCAGTTCAGCGACGCCCACACCAGCACCTTTGCCCAGGCCACCGCCGCGCAGTACCTGCGCAGCGGCCGGATGCCGGCGACGCTGGCGAACGTGCGCGAGGTCTATGGGCAGCGCGCCGCAGCGATGGGCGCGGCACTCGCACGCGAACTCGGCGACGCGGTGTCGTTCACCCAGCCCGGCGGCGGCCTGTTCTTCTGGGCGCGCCTGACCGGTGCCGGCGGTGCGCTGGCCGACGCCAACGAACTGGCCAAGCGTGCCATCGAGAAGGGCGTGGCCTTCGTGCCCGGCGCGCCGTTCTTCGCCGAGAAGCCCGACGTCGCCACGCTGCGCCTGAGCTTCGCCACCGCCAACGTGGAGAAGATCGAGGAGGGCATCGGACGCCTCGGACAGGCGCTGCGAGGCGCAAGGTAACCCCATGAGAAAGACCTTTGCGCTGAGCGCCGATGGCAGGCATCCCGATCGCGTTCTGGACGCGGTCAAGCACGAGATCCGCAAGTACCTCAAGCGTGAGCGCCGCCGTGCGCTGCCCGAGGGCATGGACTTCTGGGATTTCGATTGCAAGGCGGGCGCCGATGCGGCGCAGGCCGCGACCGTGCACGTCGCGGAACTGATCGCCGTGGTCGACGCGGCGGCAAAGGCCGCGAACCCGCAGGTGTACGTGGAGATCCTGGCCAGGCCGGCCCGTCGCCAATGGCGGCCGATGCCTGATGCGGCCGCCGACGACGGCAGCGGCGGCGCCGGACAGTAGGCGTCCGGATGGGGCTCGCGCCCACGCAGCTCGCCGGCGGCGGCGCTGCGGGGCCTCAGGCGAGCGCCGAGGGCAAGTCCAGTCCGTAGCGCTGGCCGAGGGATTCGAGCGCCGGCGCAATCGATGGGTGCAGGCACACGCCCGCGGCGGCCTGCTCGGCGCGGCGCCGCAGTCCGCCTTCGCCCGGCAGGCGTACGGGCCGGCCCGGGTCGGCCGGCCGGTTGGTCCGGCAGGCCTCGGCAAGATGGTCCATCTGGCGCAGGAACGCCCGCTTGCCGCCGAATGCATCCAGGTCGTGCAGCGTGAGGTATACCGTCGCGCCCCAGCCTTCCGGCGGATCGGCTCTGCCGTGCCCCGCCAGGCCGCCGGTCAGTGCTTCCACGAGCAGCGCCATGCCGTAGCCCTTGTGGCCGTGATCGAGCCCGCCGAGCGGCAGCAGCGTGCCGGGCGGGTCGTCGAACAGCACCTGCGGATCGTTGCTCGGTCGGCCCTGGGCATCGATCAGCACGTCGCGCGCGAAGGTCTCGCCGGCCGCGCGCTTGCGGTTGCTCATGCCGTTGGTCGTGATCGAGGCCGAGATGTCGACCATCACGCCGCTGCCGGTGAGCGCAAAGCCCAGGGCCAGCGGATTGGGCGTGAACACCGCCTCGGTTCCACCAAAGGGCGCGACGCTGGCGCTGTTCGGGTCGGAGCAGGCCAGCAGCAGCAACATGCCTTCGTCGAGCGCGCGCAGCATGTAGGCCGCCAGGCAGGCGATGTGGTGGCTGCGGCGGATGACCAGCGAGGCGGTGCCGAGTTCGCGCGCACGCGGCAGCAGCAGGTCGATGCCGCGGTGCACGAGCCAGGGGCCGGGCAGCCGTTGGCCGTCCCAGAGCACGGCGGCGGGCCTGTCGGAGACGACGAGCGGCTGGCCCTCGCGGCGCATGCCGCCGGATTCGAGTTCCTTCACATAGCCGGCCAACAGGGCCAGGCCATGGGTGTCGTGGCCCAGCAGGTCGCCGTCGACCAGCGTGCGGGCCACGGTCGCGGCTGGCGCGTCGGCCATGCCGGCGGCGCGCAGCAAGGCGTCGGCGAAGGCCACGAGCTGCCCGGCGTCGTAGCGCGGTGCGCAATCGCTCATGTTTCTCCCCTTCGTCAGGCCCGGGCGAAGAAGGCTTCGGCCAGCTTGACCCAGTAGGTGGCGCCGACGGGCAACAGCGCGTCGTTGAAATCGTAGTTGGGGTTGTGCAGCTGGCACGGCCCCATGCCGTGGTAGCTGGCCTCGCGGTGGTCGCCTTCGCCGTTGCCCACGAACACGTAGGTGCCGGGGACTTCCTCCAGGAAGAAGGAGAAGTCCTCCGCGCCGCCCACGGGCGGGATCTCGCGCCGCACCATGTCGGGCCCGAACGCCTGTTCGGCCACGGCGCTGGCGAAGTCCGTCTGCGCCGCGTGGTTGATGAGCGGCGGATAGGCGCGGTAGAAGCTCAGCTCGCCACTGCCGCCGTGCACCTTCGGCAAGGTCTCGGCAATGCGGCGCATCTGCGCCTCGATCTGGTCGAGCACCGCGGTGCTGAAGGTCCGCACCGTGCCGCGGATGACAGCCTCGGCGGGAATGACGTTGTAGGCATCGCCGGCGTGGATCTGCGTGACCGACAGCACGGCGGTGTCGATCGGGTCCTTGTGGCGCGAGATCACGGTCTGCAGCACGCCGACCATCTCGCAGGCGATGACGATCGGGTCCACCGTCATGTTCGGCATGGCCGCGTGGCCGCCGACGCCGCGCACGGTGATGTCGAAACGATTGCTCGAGGCCATCATCGCGCCGCGCCGGAACCCGAACACCCCCGTGGGCATGCCGGGCATGTTGTGCATGCCGTAGACCTCGTCGCAGGGAAAGCGCCGGAACAGGCCGTCCTCCATCATGGCGCGGGCGCCGGCGTTGCCGCCTTCCTCTGCGGGCTGGAAGATGAGGTGGACCGTGCCCTCGAAATCGCGGTGGCGCGACAGGTGGTGCGCCGCACCCAGCAGCATGGTGGTGTGGCCGTCGTGGCCGCAGCCGTGCATGCGTCCCGGGTTCTTCGAGGCATGGGCGAACCGGTTGTGCTCGGGCATGGGCAGCGCGTCCATGTCGGCGCGCAGGCCGAGCGTGCGGGTGCCGGGTCCGCGGTCGCCGTGCAGCACGCCCACCAGGCCGGTCTTGCCCAGTCCGCGATGCACCTCGATGCCCCAGCCCTGCAGCTTTTCCGCGACCAGGTCGGCGGTGCGCTGTTCCTGGAAGGCCAGCTCGGGATGAGCATGGATGTCGCGGCGGATGGACGTGAGGGCGGCGTGCTCGTGCTCGATTTCGCTGATGAGGCTCATGGCGTGGGGCTTTCGTTCGGTGCGTATGAGGCGCGGGGAGGATCAGGGCAACTGGCTGCGCACGTAGGCGCCGATGTCGGCGGCCACCTCGGCCAGGTGCGACTGCAGTTGCGCGAAGCCGGCGCTGCGTTCGCGCGTGAGTTCGTTCATGTAGAGGCCGCGATGCACCTCGATCTGGATGCTGTGCCGACGCTCGGCCGGCCGGCCCAGGCGTGCGATCAGTGCGACGCCCTTGAACGGATCGTTGATGGCGACGCGGTAGCCGTGCTTTCGCAGCGACTGCGCCACCATCTGGACGAACTTTGGGGCACAGGTGGCGCCGTCGCGGTCGCCGAGGACGAAGTCCGCCAGCGGATGGTCCGACCGGATCTGCAGGCTTTCGTAGGAGTTGGCGGGCATCGAGTGCAAATTGAGGTGCCACACCGCGCCGAAGCGCGCATAGGCCGCCTCGATGTGCTCGCGCATCGCCTCGTGGTAGGGGCGGTGGTAATTGTCGATGCGGGCCTGCACTTCGGCGGGCGACAACTGCCGGTCGTAGATGGGCACTTCCTTGGCCTGGCCGGCCTGGCGCCAGATCAGGCCGATGCCCAGGCGCGACTTCTCGCTCGGGCGCAGCGGCGCGCCGGGCCAGGGGGCGGCCAGCAGGCCCGGGTCGATGTCGTCGGTGTCGCGGTTCGGGTCGATGTAGCTGCGCGGGAACTCGGCCGCCAGCAGCGTCGCACCGACCGCCGGCAGCGCGTTCCACAGGACGTGCACGTCGGTGTCCTCGCCGGAGCGCAGCTGCTCGAACGGCATCGCGAAGCCGAAGTCATCGGGATAGCGCACGCCGCTGTGCGGCGAGTCGCAAACGAGCGGAATGGCGTCGCCTTCGGGCAGGCGCAGTGTGAATGGCGGGAAGGGTGTCGTGGCGCGAGGCTGGACGGTATCGGTCATGGGGCGATTCAGGCCGCCGGGGCGGCGTCGTTGAGATGGCAGGCGCTCTGGTGGCCGCCGGCCACGGATTTCAGCACGGGCACGTCGACCTTGCAGCGCGCCATGGCATGCGGGCAGCGCGGATGGAATGTGCAGCCGGCGGGCGGCGCCAGCGGCGAAGGCAGCTCGCCCTGGATCGGCTGGTAGTCGCGCCGCTGTGTCTCCAGGGTCGGCAGCTCGGCCAGGAGCGCACGGGTGTACGGGTGGTTGGGGCGCGAGAAGATCACCTCGGTCGGTGCCGATTCGACGATGCGCCCGAGGTACATGATCACGACCCGGTCGGAGATGTGGCCCACCACGCCCAGGTTATGGCTGATGAAAAGGTAGGTGAGGTCGTGCTCGCGCCGCAGCTGCGCAAACAGGTTGAGCACCTGCGCCTGGATCGACACGTCGAGCGCCGCCACCGCCTCGTCGCACACGATCATGCGCGGCCTGACGGCAAGCGCGCGCGCGATGCCGATGCGCTGGCGCTGGCCGCCGGAGAACTGGTGCGGGTAGCGCTGCCCGTAGTCCGGGTCCAGGCCCACCTGACGCATCAGCGCGGCGACGTAGTCGGCCTTCTCCCGCGCGCGGATGATGCCGTGCACCACCGGCGCCTCGCCAATGATGTCCAGCACCCGCAGGCGCGGATTGAGCGAGGCCATGGGGTTCTGGAAGATCATCTGCACGCCGAGATTCCAGGCGCGCCGCTCGGCGGGCGGCAACTGTGCCACCGGCCGGCCCTCCCAGAGCACTTCGCCGGCGCTGGGCGGATGGATGCCGGCCACGACTCTGCCGAGGGTGGATTTTCCGCAGCCCGATTCGCCGACCACGCCGATCACTTCGCCGGCGCGCACGTCGAGGTCGACGCCGTCCACCGCGTGCACCACCGCCGCGCGGTTGTTCGCGCCCAGCAGGTTGGCGATGCGGCCGGCCAGGTCGACGCCTTGCACGTAGCGCTTGTGCACGCCGCGCAGCGAAAGCAGCGGCACGCCGTTGGACGCCGCCGGCGCAATCGGCGGGTCGGCCGCAGGCGGAGTTTCGAGAGTGGCGTTCATCGGCGGCTTCCGGGCGATCAGTTCAGCGGATGCCAGCAGCGCGTCACCACGCCCGGCCGCGGCTCGGTGGGCGCGGGCGGTGCCAGGCATTGGTCGGTGGCGTGGGCGCAGCGCGGCCGGAAGGCGCAGCCCGGCGGCAGGTGCAGCAGCGACGGCGTCATGCCGGAGATCTGGCGCAAGGCGGTGCCATGGGTGGCGCGGGTCGGGATCGAGTCGATCAGGCCACGCGTGTACGGATGCGCCGGCGCATGCACGATCTGCGCGGTGCGGCCGCTCTCGACCACGCGCCCGGCATACATCACCGACACGTTGTCGGCCAGGCCCGAGACCACCGCCAGGTCGTGCGTGATCCAGATCAGCGCCGTGCCGGTCTCGCGGCACAGCTTGCGCACCTCGTACAGGATCTGCGCCTGGATGGTGACGTCCAGCGCGGTGGTGGGTTCGTCCGCGACGATCAGGCGTGGGCGGTTAAGCAGCGCAATGGCGATCGCCACGCGCTGGCGCATGCCGCCCGAGAGCTGGTGCGGGTAGGTCGCCAGCCGCTCGTCGGGCGAGGGGATGCCGACCCGGGCCAGCGTCTCGCGCGCCCGCTCGCGGGCCGCGGCATGGCTGACCTTTTCATGCGCCTGGACTGCCTCGACCATCTGCGTGTCGATGCGCAGCACGGGGTTGAGCGTCATCATCGGGTCCTGGAAGATCATGGCGATCTCCTTGCCGCGCAGGGCGCGCAGCCGCGCCTCGCCGGCCCCGACCAGCTCTTCCCCGCGGTAGCGGATGCTACCGTCGACCACCCGCCCGGGCGGGTCGATCAGGCCGATGATGGAAAAACCGGTGACGCTCTTGCCCGAGCCCGATTCGCCGACCAGGCCCAGGATCTCGCCGGCTTCCACGCGCAGGTCGACGCCGTCCACCGCCTTCACCGCGCCGCCATGGGTGAAGAAGTGCGTCTTCAGCCCGCGGATGTCCAGGACCGCGTCTTCGCTTGCCTTCATCGTTCGTTGTGCGGGTTCAGCACGTCGCGCAGGTGGTCGCCCACCAGGTTGAGGGCGACGATGGACAGCGCGAGCGCGATGCCCGGGAAGAAGGAGATCCAGTAGTGCCCCGAGAGCATGAACTCGAACCCGTTGGCGATGAGCATGCCCAGTGACGGCTGGGTGACCGGCACGCCGACGCCCAGGAAGGACAGCGTGGCCTCCAGCGCGATGGCGTGGGCCAGGTCGATGGTGGCGATCACGATCAGCGGCGGCAGGCAGTTCGGCAGCATGTGGCGCAGCAGGATCCGCGGCGATCCCAGCGCCATGCACTGCGCCGCCTCGATGTACTCCTTGCCGCGTTCGACCAGCGCCGCGCCGCGCGCCGCGCGGGCGAAGTAGGCCCACTGCACGGCGATCAGGGCGATGATGACCTTGTCCACGCCCTTGCCCAGCGTGGCGAGCAGGATGAGCGCGAGCAAGATGGCCGGAAACGACAGCTGGATGTCGACGATGCGCATCAGCAGGGCGTCGATGCGGCCACCGAAATAGGCTGCCGCGAGCCCCACGGCGCTGCCGATGGCCAGTGCCGCCGCCACCGACACCACGCCCACCAGCAGGCTGATGCGCAGGCCGTAGAGCATGGCCGAGAGCAGGTCGCGCGACTGGCCGTCGGTGCCCAGCCAGTAGGTCATCGTGCCGTCGGCGTTGTGGCTGCCCGGCGGCAGCTTGGCGTCGAAGATGTCCAGGCTGCCGATGTCGTACGGGTTCTGCGGCGCGATCCAGGGCGCCAGCAGCGCCGCGCCGACCACCAGCGCCATCAGCACCAGCCCGGCGACGGCCAGTCGGCTGGCGAAGAACTCACGCCGGAAACGCTGCCACGGCGTCTCGGCCGGCGGCAGCGCGGCCGCGTCCAGGGGGGAGACGATCGCGCTCATGCCGCGGCTCCCGTCAACCGCACCCGAGGATCGAGCACCGAATAGAGGATGTCCACCACCAGGTTGAGCAGCACCAGGAAGAACACGATGAGGATGAGGTAGGCCACCACGACCGGTCGGTCGAGCGTGACGATGGAGTCGATCAGCAGCTTGCCCATGCCCGGCCAGGCGAAGATGGATTCGGTCACCACCGCGAACGCCACCACCTGGCCGAACTCCAACCCGCTGATGGTGACGATCGGAATGAGAATGTTCTTGAGCAGGTGCACGCGAAGGATGCGGCCCCAGGCCAGGCCCTTGGCACGCGCGAACTTGATGTAGTCCTGCGGCAGTGCCTCGCGCATCGCGGCGCGGGTGACGCGGATCAGCAGCGCACCCTTGGCCAGCGCGATGGTCAACGCCGGCAGCAGCAGGTGCGCCCAGCCGTCGCGCGACAGCACCGCCAGGTGCAGCGGACCGATGTGTCCGGTGTCGCCGCGCCCGCTGGCGGGCAGCCAGCCCAGCTGCACCGCGAACACCATGATGAGCATGAGCGCCACCCAGAAGTTGGGCAGCGAGAAGCCCAGCACCGAGCCGGTCATGATGGCGCGCGACACCGGCGCCTGCGGCCGCAGCCCGGCGTACATGCCCAGCGGCACGCCGACCAGTATCGCCAGGCCCATGGCCACGCAGGCCAGTTCGAGCGTGGCCGGCATGCGCTCCAGGATGAGCGACATGGCCGGCTGCCCGGTCAGGAAGCTGCGGCCGAAGTCGAGCGTGAACGCATGCCCCATGAACATGGCGTACTGCTGCACCAGCGGCTTGTCGAGGCCGAAGTTGGCGCGGATCTCGTCGCGCTGGACCTGCGAAGCCTCGGGGCTGGCCATCATCTCGACCGGATCGCCCACCACGTAGAGGCCGACGAACACCAGCCCCGACATCACGAAGACGACCAGCAGCGCCTGCAGCAGGCGCCGGATGATGTAGGCGAGCATCTTGCGAGGGGCGGGCTGCGCCGGGACGGCGCTTGGACCCGCCGGTCCTTCCTACTTGGCGACCGTCACGTACTGGACCAGGGTTTCCTGGTCGGCCCGGGCATCGAACTTCAGGCCCTTCTTCATGGCCCAGACCGAATGCTCGAAGTGGATCGGCAGCATGGCGTAGTCGGCCATCGCGACCTCGCTGGCCTGGGCCAGCAGGGCGCCGCGCTGCTTGTCGTCCATGGTGGTGCCGGCCTTCTGCACGAGTTCGTCCATCGCCTTGTTCGAGTAGCGGCTCATGTTTGTGGTGCCGACACCCTTTTCCTTGTCCGGCGTGACCAGCAGCGAGTTGAGCGTGTTCGACATCTCGCCCGTGGCCGTTGCCCAGCCGGCCAGGTAGGCGCTGTAGGCATAGTCGTTGCGGTTCTTGAAGAACACCGGCGGGGCGGCGGCGTCCACCGTGGTCTTGATGCCCACACGTGTCCACATCGAGGCCAGCGTCTGGGCAATCTTGGTGTCGTTGATGTACCGGCCATTGGGCGTGCCCAGCGTCAGCGAGAAGCCGTTGGGGTAGCCGGCCTGCTTGAGCAGTTCCTTGGCCTTGTTGACGTCAGGCTTGTCCGCGTGGGTCAGCTTCGCGCTCGCGCCGAGCATCGGGTAGGGCAGCAGTTGCGCCGCGGGCGTGGCCACGCCGCCCATGATGCGGTCCACCAGGGCCTTGCGGTCGATGGCCAGCGACATGGCCTCTCGCACGCGCTTGTCCAGCAGCGGATTCTTGCCGTTCGCGTCGGGGATGCCCGGCGTCTTGTCGCCGTGCTGGTCGAGCGCCACGTAGATGATGCGCACCGAGGCCTTGGAGATGACGTTGAGCTTGGGGTCCTTCTTCAGGCGCTCGAGGTCGTCGGTGGGCGGGTCCTCGATCAGGTCGACGTCGCCGGACAGGAGCGAGGCCACGCGCGCGGCCGGGTTGCCGATCGGCCGGTAGATGACCTTGTCGAAATCCGGCTTGGGGCCCCAGTAGTTGGGATTGCGCTCGAACACGATCTCGGCGCCGCGCTTCCAGCTGACGAACTTGTAGGGGCCGGTGCCGACCATGCCGTCGCCACCGTTGAGCTCGGTGGTGGTCTTGCCCTCCGGCGCCGGGCCGGCCGCGGCCTTCGACGACATGATGGGCAGGCTGCCCATGTTGTTGGGCAGCAGCGGGTAGGGCTCGTTGGTGGTGATCTTCACCGTCAGCGGATCCGGCGCCTCGACCTTCACGATGTGCTGCAGGTACAGCTTGAAGGAGGATGGGCTGTTGGGCACCTTGGGTACCCGGTCGAAGCTGAAGATGACGTCCTGCGCGGTAAAGGGAGAGCCGTCGGAGAACTTCACGTTGGGGCGCAACTTGAACGTCCAGGTCGTGCCGTCGGCCTTCCATTCGGTGGCCAGGCATGGCTTGAGCGCCAGGTCGGCGGTGGGGCACACCAGCGGGTCGAACAGCGACTGCGACAACTGGATGTTCGGCGTCAGTGCGTGGTATTGCGGGTCCATGGAGCTGGGCTCGGTCTTGAGCCCCACCACCAGGTCGCGCGCCATCGCGGTGCCGGCAAGGGCCAGCAGCACGGCGGCGCCCAGGACATGGCGGACATCCATTGGCGCCAGGCGCGCGGAAGTTCTAGCTACGGTCATGGTCTGCGGTCTTCCAACAGGTTCAGGACAAGCGGGCCACTGTGCCACGAGGCGCAGGACCTGCGTCCAAAGGAAAACCATGAGCGCAGCAAGGCGCATGCCAACGGTCAGCGGCGGTCTGCCGCGCCGCGCGGTGGATCAGCCGGCGTCGGGCTGCAGGACGTCGAGCAGGCGGTCGAGCCCGCCTTCGTTGATGGCCACCATGGCGCGCTCGCGGACCTTCGGCTTGGCATGGAAGGCAACCGACAGGCCGGCCTCGCCCATCATCGGCAGGTCGTTGGCGCCGTCGCCCACGGCGATCGTCTCGCCCGGCGCGATGCCCAGCAGCGAGGCCACTTCCAGCAGCGTTCGGCGCTTCTCGGCGCCGTCGCAGATGTCGCCCCAGCTTTGCGGCGCCACGCGGCCGGTGAGGCGGCCGTCGGCCTCGTCGAGCAGGTTGGACCGCACGAAGTCGATGCCCAGGCGGTCACGCACACGGTTGGCGAAGAACGTGAAGCCGCCGGACACCAGCAGCACCTTCAGGCCTGCGGCCTTGCAGGCGGCCACCAGGCGCTCGGCGCCCGGATTGAGCCGCAGGCGTTCGTCGTACACCCGCTGCAGCGCGGACACCGGAACGCCGTCGAGCAGCGCCACGCGACGGCGCAGGCTTTCCTTGAAGTCGGCGATCTCGCCGCGCATGGTGGCCTCGGTGATGGCGGCCACCTCGGCCTTCTTGCCGGCCGCGTCGGCGATCTCGTCGATACATTCGATGTTGATCAGCGTCGAATCCATGTCGAAGGCGATCAGCCGGTAGCTCGACAGGCGCAGCGGCGGCGCGAACTGCTGCACGACCAGGCCTGGCGCGTACTCGGTGGCGGGGAGGGTGTTGCTCATGCGGGGATGCTTTCTGACCAGGCAGCGATTATCCCGGCACTTGCGCCGGCAGGAAAAAGGCGGCCCGAAGCCGCCTTGTTCTGGTTGGCCGGGCGCGCGATGGCGCCCGACCCTTGGCTGCGCCGACTAGCGCCCGGTCTTCTGGCCCGTCACGCGGACCTCGACGCGCCGGTTCGGCTGCAGGCATTCGATCAGTGCCCTGCGGCCGCGCGCACCCTGCGCCCGGCACTCGGACTCGGTGACCTTCAGGTCGCTCTCGCCTCGTCCTTCGGTCCGGATGAGTCCGGCCGGAACGCCGCGGCCGACCAGCGCGTTGCGCACCGCGTTGGCCCGCGCCGTCGACAGGCGCTGGTTGTACAGCGTGCTGCCCAGCGGATCGGTGTAACCGACGATGGAAATCGACTGCACCTTGCCACCGGTGGCCCCGATCTGCCTGAGCATGTCGTCGATACGGCTGCGGCCCATGCTGGTGAGCACCGCCTTGTCGAACTCGAAGGTGCCGTCGGCCGAGATATCGAACGTGCGCGGCGGCGCGGGCGGGGGTGGCGGTGGCGGCGGCGCCGGGGGGGCGGGCGGACGCGGCGGCGGGGCCACGGTCGGTGCCGGGCCGAACGGGATCTGCAGGCCGACCGAGAACTGCCATTCGTCCAGTTGACCCTGGTTCGTCACGAACCCGCGCTTGTTGTCGTTGTAGCGGTAGCGCGCGTCCGCCGTCAGGCGGCCCCACGAGGCGAACGGCCAGACGACGCCGAGGCCGGCGTTGGCGATGAAGCTCGTGTTGTCGGCCTCGAGCCCGTTCCAGGTGTACTTGTCGTTCATGGCACCGATGCCACCGACGAGGTACGGCTGGATGCTGCCGATCTGCCAGGCATCGATGCCCTTGCGGCCGAGGAAGAACCACTGCGCATCGAGCGTTGCGCTCCAGTTCTTGAACTTTCCGTCGCCGCCGGCCGACAGCCAGTTCGACTCGATCTCCTCGTACTGCGTCCGCAGCTCGATGTTCCAGTACGGGCTGATCGCCTTGCCGATGGCGAAGCCGCCGCCCCAGCCCTTGTCGTCGATGGTGACGCGGGCGCTGTCAGGGTTGATGAAGGTGCCGAATGGCGTGATGTACCAGCGGTTGTCGAAATACTGGTCCGAGACTTGGGACTGCGCGAGGCAGGTGAACGGCGCGGCGAGCGCGCACGCCGCAAGGAATCGCTTGTTGACCATGAATGGTTTTCTCTTCTCCGAGTTTCTGAAGAACGCCTCCCTAAAGGCGATGAACTCTCGAAGATAGATGCAGCCATGGGCGCTCCATGCCGCATTCGCAAGCGGATGTTTCCCTCTACAGAGGTAACAGAGATTTCCTATTGCAGTTTTGCTTCGTTGAACGCGCCTGGGCCTACACCTGTGCGGATGCCGGTTGCGCCGTCGTCGGCTGTCCCAGGCTGCGCAGCACGTCGCGCACCATCTGGGCCCGGTCCTTCGGCTCCTTGAGTTCGCGTTCGATGCGCAGCTTCTCGTTGCCCGCCAGCTTGATGTGCCGGTTCTTCTGGATCAGGCCGATGATGGCCATCGGGTCGACCGGCGGGTCCTTCTTGAACGTGATGTTGATCACGCCAGGCGCGGCATCGACCTTGGTCACGCCGTACGGCCGCGCCAGCACGCGCAGGCGGTGCACGTCGATCAGCGTCTGCGCCTGGGGCGGCAGCTTGCCGAACCGGTCGACGATCTCCTCGAGCAGCGCATCGATCTGCGTCGGTGTCTTGGCGGTGGCCAGCTTCTTGTAGAAGGACAGGCGCAGGTGCACGTCGCCGCAGTAGTCGTCCGGCAGCAGCGCCGGCGCGTGCAGGTTGATCTCGGTGGTGGCCGACAGCGGCGACAGCAGGTCCGGCTCCTGGCCGGCCTTGAGCGAGCGCACCGCCTCGGACAGCATCTCGTTGTAGAGCTGGAAGCCGATCTCCATCATGTTGCCGCTCTGGTTCTCGCCCAGCACTTCGCCGGTGCCGCGGATCTCGAGGTCGTGCATGGCCAGGTAGAAGCCCGAGCCGAGTTCCTCCATCTGCTGGATGGCCTCCAGGCGCTGCGTGGCCTGCTTGGTCAGCCCCTCGAGGTCGGGAACCATCAGGTAGGCATAGGCCTGGTGATGGCTGCGGCCCACGCGCCCGCGCAACTGGTGCAGCTGCGCCAGGCCGAACTTGTCGGCGCGGCTCATGACGATGGTGTTGGCGCTGGGCACGTCGATGCCGGTCTCGATGATGGTCGAACACAGCAGGACGTTGAAGCGCTGGGCCACGAAGTCGCGCATCACCCGCTCGAGTTCGCGTTCGGGCATCTGGCCGTGGGCCACGGCGATGCGCGCCTCGGGCAGCAGCTCCTCCAGCTTGGCGCGCCGGTTCTCGATGGTCTCGACCTCGTTGTGCAGGAAGTAGACCTGGCCGCCGCGCTTGAGTTCGCGCAGCACCGCCTCGCGGATCACGCCGTTGTTCTCGCTTCGCACGAAGGTCTTGATGGCCAGGCGCCGCTGCGGCGCGGTGGCGATGACCGACAGGTCGCGCAGGCCTTCGAGCGCCATGCCGAGCGTGCGCGGAATCGGGGTGGCGGTGAGCGTGAGCACGTCGACCTCGGCGCGCATGGCCTTCATGGCCTCCTTGTGGCGCACGCCGAAGCGGTGCTCTTCGTCGATGATGAGCAGGCCCAGGTTCTTGAACCTGACGCTTTCGCTGAGCAGCTTGTGCGTGCCCACGACGATGTCGACCGAGCCGTCGGCCAGCCCCTTGGCGGCCGCGGTGATCTCCTTGGTCGAGCGGAAGCGGCTCATCTCGGCGACCTTCACCGGCCACTTGGCGAAGCGGTCGACCAGCGTCTGGTAGTGCTGCTCGGCCAGCAAGGTGGTGGGCGCCAGGAAGGCCACCTGCTTGCCGCCGGTCACGGCGACGAATGCAGCGCGCAACGCGACCTCGGTCTTGCCGAAGCCGACGTCTCCGCACACCAGCCGGTCCATCGGGCGCGGGGAGATCATGTCCTGGATGACGGCGTGGATGGCCGCCTGCTGGTCGGCGGTTTCCTGGAAGCCGAAGTCGTTGGCGAAGGTCTCGTAGTCCTGCGCCGAGAAGCGGAACGCAAAGCCTTCGCGTGCGGCACGGCGCGCATAGATGTTCAGCAGCTCGGCGGCGGTGTCGCGCACCTGCTCGGCCGCCTTGCGCTTGGCCTTTTCCCATTGCCCGGAGCCGAGCTTGTGCAGGGGCGCCTCTTCGGCCGATACCCCGGTGTAGCGGCTGATCAGGTGCAGCTGGCTGACGGGTACGTAGAGCGTGGCCTTGTCGGCATATTCCAGGTGCAGGAACTCCTGCAGCAGCGGCTTGCCCTCGGCGTCCACGCCCTGGCCCAGGTCCATGTTGACCAGCCCGCGATAGCGCCCGATGCCGTGAGCGTTGTGGACCACCGGATCGCCGACCTTGAGCTCGGACAGGTCCTTGATCAGCGCCTCGACGTCGCTGACCTGCTCCTGCCGCCGGTGCCGCCGCCGCGCGCCCGGCGCCGCCGCGAACAGCTCGGTCTCGGTGACGAAGTCGATTGCCTCCTCGCGCCAGGCGAAGCCCGCGGCCAGCGCGGCTGTGGCGATGCCGATCTTCTCGTCGCCCTCGGCCTGGAACTCGGCCAGGCTGTCGAAGGCCGGAGGCTGCAAGCCACTGGCGCGCAGGAAGTCCAGCAGGCTTTCGCGCCGGCCATCGCTCTCGGCGATCACCAGCAGCCTGTGGCCGCTGCCCGCGAGATGCGCCTTCAGGCGGACCAGGGGGTCTTCGGCGCCGCGTACCACCGACAGGTCGGGCAGGCGGTCGAACTCGTCGTAGGCGGGCGTGCCGTCCTTCTCGGCGCCGGCGCGGATCGCCAACTGCGCATGCGCCTTGGCACGCACGTGGAATTGCTCGGCGGTGAGGAACAGCGCCTCGGGCGGAAGGGCGGGGCGCTCGGGGTCGCCCCGCACCAGGCGGTAGCGCTCGCCAGTGTCCTGCCAGAAGTGGCTGAAGGCGCCTTCGAGCTCGCCGTGCAGCACCACCGTAGCGGTCTCGCCCAGGTAGTCGAACACGGTCGCGGTCTCCTCGAAGAACAGCGGCAGGTAATACTCGATGCCGGCCGTGGCCACGCCGTTGCCGATGTCCTTGTAGATGCGGCTGCGGGTCGGGTCGCCTTCCATCAGCTCGCGCCAGCGGCTGCGAAAGCGCGCGCGGGCGTCCTCGTCCATCGGGAACTCGCGCCCGGGCAGCAGCCGCACTTCCGGCACCGGGTAGAGGCTGCGCTGCGTGTCGGGGTCGAACGTTCGGATGGAATCGATCTCGTCATCGAACAGGTCGACCCGCAGCGGCATTGCCGAGCCCATGGGGAACAGGTCGATCAGGCCGCCACGCACCGCGTATTCCCCGGGGCTGACCACCTGCGTGACATGGCTGTAGCCCGCCAGCGTGAGCTGGCTGCGCAGCTTGGCCTCGTCGAGCTGCTGGCCGGTCTTGAAATGGAAGGTGTAGCCGCCCAGGAAGGCCGGCGGCGCGAGCCGGTACAACGCAGTGGTCGCGGGCACCAGCACCAGGTCCGCCTCGTGCTGGCGGATGCGCCACAGCGTGGCCAGCCGCTCGCTGATCAGGTCCTGGTGCGGCGAGAAGCTGTCGTAGGGCAGCGTCTCCCAGTCGGGGAAGAGCGCGCAGCGCAATTCGGGAGCGAAGAAGCGCACTTCCTCGATCAGGCGCTGCGCGTCGTTGGCGTCGGCGGTGAAGACGGCGGTCGCACGCCCGGCGGCCTTCTCGCGCGCGGCCAGCCGCGCCAGGAGAAGGGCGTCGGCGGACAACGGCGGCCGCGGCAGGGTGAAACGCTTGCCGGCTGCGAGTGAGGGGAGTTCCATGAGGGTGTCCAGACAAAGCAGAACACCCCGCGCCGTCCGGTGCGGGGTGTGCAACGGCGCAATTTTAGAATGCAGCCAACTCAGACGCACTCATGCACGCCGCATCACCTCAACACCTGCACGTTCTCATCCCCTGCGCCGGCAGCGGCCATCGCGCCGGCGCGGGCGGTCCGAAGCAATACCGCCGGCTGGGCGGGCGCCCGCTGGTCGCCCACACGCTCGAGGCATTCCGCGCCGTGTCGGATCGCCTGGCCACCCTGGCCCTGGTGGTGGCGCCCGACGACGACGAGGTGGCGGCGGCGCTGCCGGCCTTTCCTCGCGAGCCGAACGAGCGCCTGCTGCAGGTCGGCGGCAGCACCCGTGCCGCCACCGTGCGCAACGGCCTTCAGGCACTGCGGCGCCAGGGCGCCAGGCCCAACGACTGGGTGCTGGTGCATGACGCCGCGCGCTGCCTGCTCGAGCCGTCGCAGGTCGAGGCGCTGATCGCGGCCTGCGAGCACGACGCAGTGGGCGGCCTGCTGGCGCTGCGCCTGGCGGACACGCTCAAGTCGGCCACGCCGGAGGGGCGGGTCCAGGCCACGCTCACGCGGGCCGACAAGTGGTTGGCGCAGACGCCGCAGATGTTCCGCCTGGGCATCCTGCACGATGCGCTCGACAAGGCCGGCGACGCCGTGACCGACGAGGCCGGCGCGATCGAGGCGCTCGGGCTGGCACCCCTGCTGGTGCCCGGCAGCGCACAGAACTTCAAGGTCACCTATCCGGAAGATTTCGCACTGGCCGAAGCCGTGCTGCGGGGGAGGGCGGCGACATGAAGCTCATGGACATTCGCGTCGGCGAGGGCTGGGACGTTCACCAGCTCGTTGCCGACCGTCGCCTGGTGCTGGGCGGTGTCGAGATTCCCCACAGCGCAGGACTGCTGGGCCATTCCGATGCCGATGCGCTGCTGCATGCCATCACGGACGCGCTGTTCGGCGCCGCCGGCCTGGGCGACATCGGCCGGCACTTCCCGGACACCGACGCGCAGTTCCGCGGCGCCGATTCGATGGTGCTGCTGGCCGAGGCCGCGCAGCGGGTGCGCGAGCAGGGGTGGCGCATCGGCAACGTCGACAGCACCGTCATCGCCCAGGCGCCCAAGCTGGCGCCGCACATCCCGGCCATGCGCGAGCGGATCGCGCAGGGGCTCGGGCTGGCGCCGGAGCGCGTCAACGTGAAGGCCAAGACGGCCGAGAAGCTGGGCCCGGTCGGCGAAGGCCGCGCCATGGAGGCGCGGGCCGTCGTTCTGCTCTACCGCTGACCGCGCCGGCGGTTCAGACCGTCTACCGCTGACCGCGCCGGCGGTTCAGACCGGCCGCTGCGACGGCGTGGAGCTCGCGGCCGCCGCGCCGCGCGAAGCCGCGCCCGCGCCCTGGGCGCCGGCGGCGGGGCGCACCGAGGCGGCCCGCGGCAACCTGATGTGTGCCGCCAGCCCGCGCCCGGGCGTGCTCGTCAGGGCGAACGTGCCGCCCATGCGCTCGATGTTCTTCGACACGATCGACAGGCCCAGGCCGGCGCCGGCCGCGGAGGTGCGGGCCGTGTCGCCCCGGAAGAAGGGCTTGGTCAGCTGCGACAGCATCGCCGGCGCCACGCCGGCGCCGTAGTCGCGCACCTTGATCAGCACCGCGTCGTTGTGCGCCTGCGCCTGGATGGTGACGCGGGTGACGTCGGTGCCCGGCGTCTTGCCGTAGCGCCGGGCGTTCTCCAGCAGGTTCGAGATGACGCGCACGAGCTCCACCTCGTCGGCCATCACCCGCAGGTCGGGCGGCACCTCGGCGCTGATCTTCACGTCTTCCTGGTCCTTCAGGGCGTAGCTGCAGGCTTCGACCACGTCGCGCAGCTGCACCGGCTTGAACTCCACGTGGTCGGGCCGGGCATAGTCCAGGAACTTGTCGATGATGGCGTCGAGCTGCGCGATGTCGGCGGCCATGTGGGCGCGGGCGTCCTCGTCGGCCACGCTCATCTCCGTCTCCAGCCGCAGGCGCGCCAGCGGCGTGCGCAGGTCGTGCGAGATGCCGGCCAGCATGACGGCGCGGTCCTGCTCGATCTTTGCCAACTGGTCGGCCATGCGGTTGAAGCCGATGTTCACTGCGCGGATCTCGGTAGTGCGCGCCCCTTCGTCCAGCCGCTGCACCTCGTACTCGCCTTCGCGCAGCTGCCGCGCCGCACGCGACAGCTGGCTCAGGGGGCGGTTGATGAAGCTGGTGATGAGCGCCGCGCCCGTGAGCGACAGGCCCATGGCAGTGACCAGCCAGACCAGCCAGGTGCGCCCGCCGACGCGCGTGAAGCGCGCCGGATCGAGCAGCAGCCAGTAGTTGTCGCTCTCGATGGCGAACCCGACCCACAGGCCGGCCTCGTCATTGACGCTGCTGGCCACCAGCGTGCCGCGCCCGAGGCGGGCGATGAGTTCCTCGGTCACCCGCACGTCGAGCGCGCCGCTGGTGTAGGGCACGAAGCGGTCGGTCGGCTCGTGCGGCACGATGCGCACGCCTTCCTGGTCCGCCAGCGTCTTGATCAGCGAGACGCGGGTGATCGCGTCCGAGTACACCAGCGCGGCGCGCGTGAGGTTGACCAGCGACGCGATCTGGTGCGCGGTCTGGATGGTGCGCGGCTCGTATTCGAGCTGGCGGAAAGTCTGGAGCCAGGCGACGGTGCTGCCGATGAGCAGCAGCGCCAGCATGAAGAAGGTGCGCCAGAACAGGCTCAGGCCGACGCGCACGCGCCGCCGTCGCGGGCCTGAGGCGTTGGCCAGCGGGCTGGAGACGGTGACGGCCGAGCCCTCCTCCATCAGGGGGCTGGACTGCGTCGTGGGGGGGCCGCCTGCGGCCACGGGATCAGGTCGCGCCGTCCGGCACGAACACGTAGCCCACGCCCCAGACGGTCTGGATGTAGCGGGGTGCCGCCGCGTCGGTCTCGACGAGCTTGCGCAGGCGGGAGATCTGCACGTCGAGGCTGCGGTCGAAGGGCTCGAATTCACGGCCACGGGCCAGCTGCGCCAGCTTCTCGCGCGACAGCGGCTGGCGCGGGTGGCGCACCAGGGCCTTGAGCATGGCGAATTCGCCGGTGGTGAGCGAGACCTCCTCGCCGTCCTTGCGCAGGGTGCGCGAGCCCAGATCGAAGCTGAACGGGCCGAAGGTGACCGTCTCGTTGTCGGTCGACGGCGCGCCGGGCGCCTCCATCGGGGGGCGGCGACGCAGCACGGCGTGCACGCGCGCCAGGAGTTCGCGCGGATTGAACGGCTTGCCGAGGTAGTCGTCGGCCCCGACCTCCAGGCCGACGATGCGGTCCACGTCCTCGCCCTTGGCGGTGAGCATGATGATCGGCGTGCGGTCGTTCGCCGCCCGAAGGCGCCGGCATACGGACAGGCCGTCTTCGCCGGGCATCATCAGGTCGAGCACGATGAGGTCCACCGTGTCGCGCAGCAGGATGCGGTTGAGCGCCTTGCCGTCTTCCGCGACGATGACTTCGAACCCCTCCTGCGTCAGGTACCGGCGCAGCAGGTCACGGATACGGGCGTCGTCGTCGACGATCACGATCTTGTCGGTTCGAGCAGGTGTCTGAGTCATTTCAACAACGCTGAATTTGTAACAGCGCCGATTTTGTAACGGAAGCGGCCCGGTTGACCGAGATTCCATGGTTCGCTGACACTAAGTTACAAAACTTGCGACCACATGCGCTTATGCGCTCGACCGGACACGTGAGGGTGGCAAAGTTCATGCCTTCACATCTGCACGGTCCTGTCATTCGCGATGCGTCCCGCACTGTTGTTTCCCATCTCGCTGTTGTTGCTCAACGTCCAGGCGGCCCGGGCCGCCGACTTCTCGCCCGGGTCGACGGCGGGAGCGGGCAACGTGTCGGAACGCGCGATGGCAGGTGGCCCCGGCCCCGCCGGGGGCGTGGTGCAGACGTCGGACGAGCCGGGCCACCACTTGAGCGCGTCCGAGCGCGCCAAGCTGCGCGAGCAGGTGCGCCTCCAGTGGTTGGAGCGCCGGGCACCCGCGACCGCGGGCGAGCCGGCCGCGGCGACGCCATTGGCTGATGCCGAGGGCCGCGCCTTCGCGCGCTAGGCCGTTCGCGCTTCAGGGCCCCCGGGTCGCCTTCCGGCTGCCTGTCCCGGAACTTTTTGAGGGAGAACTTTCGCTTTGAGAAACTTGATGACCACCGCCGTTGCGGGCTTCGCCGCGCTGGCTGCGAGCGCGGCCCTGGCCGGCGAGGCGGCCCCGCCGCAGAACGTCCTGCAACTTTCTGCCAACGGCAGTGTCGAGGTGCAGCAGGACATGCTGAGCATCACGCTGACCGCGCACAAGGACGGCGCCGATGCCACTGCGGTCCAGACCGAGCTCAAGCAGGCCTTGGACAGCGCGCTGGCGGCCGCCCGCAAGGATGCCCAGCCGGGCCAGCTGGACGTGCGCACCGGCAACTTCAACCTGCATCCGCGCTACACCCGCGACGGCAACATGAACGGCTGGCAGGGCGATGCCGAACTGGTGCTGGAGGGGCGCGACTTTGCGCGCGTCACTCAGGCGGCGGGCCGCATCAGCACCCTCACGGTAGGCAACATCGCCTTCGGGCTGAGCCCGGAATCGCGCCGCAAGGCCGAGGGCGAGGCACAGACGCAGGCCATCGATGCCTTCAAGTCGAAGGCCACGGAGCTGGCCAAGGGGTTCGGCTTTTCCGGCTACACGCTGCGCGAGGTGTCGGTGAACCAGGGCTCGCCCATGCCCCGCATGATGGCCATGCGTGCACCGGCGGCGGCGTCCGCATCGGCCGACGCGCCGGTCCCGGTGGAGCCGGGCAAGACGAGCGTCGTGGTCAACATCAACGGCTCGGTCCAGCTGAAGTAGCGCGGCCGGCGGTGGTCCGTCCGCGGACCGCCGCGGGTCCGGGCGGGCGCAGCCGGCCCCCGGCTACTGGGCGGTCCAGCCGCCGTCCACCTGCCAGGCGACACCGCGTACCTGGTCTGCGGCCGCGGAGCACAGGAAGACCGCCAGGCCGCCGAGCTGCTCGACCGTCGTGAACTGCAGCGAGGGCTGCTTTTCGCCCAGGAGTTCTTTCTGGGCCTGCTCGACGGAGATGTCTTCCCGGGCCGAGCGGTCGTCGATCTGCTTTTGCACCAGCGGGGTGAGCACCCAGCCAGGGCAGATGGCATTGCAGGTGACGCCGGTCGTCGCCGTCTCGAGCGCCACCGACTTGGTCATGCCGACGATGCCGTGCTTGGCCGCGACATAGGCCGACTTGCCGGCCGATGCCACAAGGCCGTGGGCCGACGCGATGTTGATCACGCGGCCCCAGTTGGCCTGCCGCATGGCCGGCAGCGCCAGGCGCGTGGTGTGGAAGGCGCTGGTCAGGTTGATCGCGATGATGGCGTCCCAGCGCTGGGGCGGAAAATCCTCGATGTTGGCCACGTGCTGGATGCCGGCGTTGTTGACCAGGACGTCGACCCGGCCGAACTTGTCGGCGGCGGACTTCATCATGTCCTCGATCTCGGCCGGCTTGCTCATGTCGGCGCCGTGGTAGTGCACCTGCACGCCCAGCGCGCGCAACTCCGCCTGCGGCGCCTCGGCGTCGCCGAAGCCGTTGACGACGATGTTGGCGCCCTGTGCGGCCAGTGCCTTTGCGATTCCCAGGCCGATACCGCTGGTGGAACCTGTGACGAGTGCTGTCTTGCCTTTGAGCATGATGAACGAACTCCGGAGATTGAATAAGATGCAACGCGACCATTATCAGCACACGCTGCCCGAGAACGCATGACAGAACCAACACTTGAATTCGTGGCGTGCGCCGACAATCAAGGCGGCCACCGCATGGCCTGGTGGGGCTGGGGCGATCCGAAGGCGCAGCACGTGGTGGTCTGCGTGCACGGGCTGACGCGCCAGGGGCGCGACTTCGACACCCTGGCACGCGCGCTGGTGGAACGGGCGCAAGGCCGAATCCGCGTCGTGTGCCCCGACATCGTGGGCCGAGGCGAGAGCGACTGGCTGCGCGACCCTCAGGGTTACCAGGTGCCTGTCTACGCAGCCGATGTGCTGGCCATGCTGGCGCAATTGCATGCCGCCCATCCGGTCGGCATGCTCGACTGGGTCGGCACCAGCATGGGAGGGCTGATCGGCATGGTGATCGCCGGAAGCCCGCAGCTGCCGTTGCCGGCGCCGGTGCGTCGGCTGGTGCTCAACGACGTCGGCCCGGCCATCAACCGCCAGGCGATCGAGCGCATCGGCGCCTACGTCGGCACCGGCGGGCGCTATGACAGCGTCGAGCAGGCGGCCGAGGCGATGTGGGCGCTGTCGACCAGTTTCGGGGAGCACACGCCCGAGCAATGGCTGGCCTTGTCGCGCCCCATGCTCGTGCCGGCGGCCTCGCGCAGCGCCGACGGGCGCGCCAAGGTGTCGGCCGGCGTTGCCGCCGGACCTTTCGTGCTGCACTACGACCCGGCCATCGGCGTGCCGCTGCGCGCGCTCACCCCTGAGGCGACCGACCAGGGCGAGGCGGTGATGTGGACGCTGTACGACGCCATCAAGGCCCGCACCTTGCTCCTCCGCGGCGCCGATTCGGACCTGCTTTCGAAGGAAACCGCGCTGGCGATGACGACGCGCGGGCCGTGCGCGCGACTGGTGGAGTTCCAGAAGGTCGGCCATGCGCCGACGCTGGTCGCGCCCGACCAGCAACGCGCCGTGGTGGAATTCCTGCTTGATTGAGATTGAGAAAGAGACGGCTTTGGCACGTTCATCGTCAAGCGCGACCGCCGCGGCCGACAGCGCCATGGCTGAAACCGCGCTGTCCGCAGCCACCGCCGAGCGTTCGCCGGTCGACAACATGCTCGCGCGCGCCCGCGCATTCGCCGCGCCGCTGATCGCCGACGAAACACTCGACACCGGCGAGAACACGCTCGCGCACGCCGACGCCGTGGCCGCCATCGTGGCGCACATGGGCGGCTCCGAGGCCATGCAGGCGGCCAGCTACCTGGTCTATTCCTGCCAGCATCTGAACCGCCCGCTGGAGGTGATCGCCAAGGTGTTCGGCGACAACTTCGCGCTGCTGGCGGTCGAGACCACCAAGCTGGTGCAGGTGCAGAAGCAGGCCCGCACGGCCACCGGCCACCTGCTCGAGGACGCCGGAACCCAGACCGAGAACGTGCGCAAGATGCTGCTGGCGTTCTCGCGCGATCTGCGCGTGGTCATGCTGCGCCTGGCCTCGCGCCTGCAGACGCTGCGCTACGCCGCCCAGATCAGGCGGCCGGTGCCGGAGAACCTCGCGCGCGAATCGCTCCAGGTGTTCGCGCCGCTGGCCAACCGGCTGGGCATCTGGCAGGTCAAGTGGGAGCTGGAAGATCTCTCGTTCCGCTTCCTCGAGCCCGAAACCTACAAGCTGATCGCCCGGCTGCTCGAGGAAAAGCGTGCCGAGCGCGAGGGCTACGTCGAGCAGTTGCGGCTGCAGCTCGAGCAGGACCTCGGGGTCGAGGGCATCCAGGCCAAGGTGCAGGGACGGCCCAAGAACATCTACAGCATCGTCAAGAAGATGCGCGGCAAGTCGCTCGACTTCGCGCAGGTCTTCGACATCACGGCGCTGCGCGTGGTGGTACCGGACGTGAAGGACTGCTACGCGGTGCTCGCCTGGGTGCATTCGCACTTCCAGCCGATCCCGGAGGAGTTCGACGACTACATCGCGCGGCCGAAGCCCAACGGCTACCAGTCGCTGCACACGGTGGTGCGCGAACTGGCCGACGACGGCACCGGCGGACGGCCGATCGAGATACAGATCCGTACCGAGCAGATGCACGAGCATGCCGAGCATGGCGTGGCCGCGCACTGGGCCTACAAGGAAGCGGGCACCAAGGGCTATGCCGGCGTGTGGGCCGGCGGCGAGTACGACGCCAAGATCGCGGTGCTGCGCCAGCTGCTGGCCTGGGAGCGCGATCTGTCCGGCGGCGAGCAGGGGCGCGGTCTGTTCGACGACCGCATCTACGTGCTCACGCCGGACGCCGCCATCGTCGAGTTGCCGCAGGGCGCCACGCCGGTGGACTTCGCCTATAGCGTGCACACCAGCCTGGGCCACCGCTGCCGCGGTGCGCGCGTCGATGGCGCCATGGTGCCCCTGAACACGCCGCTGACGAACGGCCAGACGGTCGAGGTCATCGCCGCCAAGGAAGGCGGGCCTTCGCGCGACTGGCTCAATGCCGACCTCGGGTACCTCGCCAGCCACCGTGCGCGAGCCAAGGTGCGCGCCTGGTTCAACGCGCAGATCACGCACGAGACGGTCGCGCGCGGTCGGGAGGCGGTCGAGAAGCTGCTGCAGCGCGAAGGCCGCACCGCGCTCAAGCTGGACGACCTGGCGGCGCGGCTGGGCTTCAAGACGGCCGACCAGCTGTTCGAGGTGGTCGGCAAGGACGAGTTCTCGCTGCGCAGCATCGAGAACCTGCTGCGTCCGGCCGAGCCGCCGCCGCCGGCGGACGACGGCGTGACCATCAAGAAGTCGCGCGCGTCCGACAAGTCCTCGCGCGGTGGCGTGCTGGTGGTGGGCGTCTCCTCTCTGATGACCCAGTTGGCCAAGTGCTGCCGTCCGGCGCCGCCCGATGCGATCGGCGGCTTCGTCACGCGTGGCCACGGCGTGAGCATCCATCGCATGGACTGCAGTAACTACCGGACGATGGCCGCCACCCATCCGGAGCGCGCCATCGACGTCCAATGGGGCAGCAACAAGCCCGAGGCCGGCGCTGTGTATGCGGTCGACGTGGCGGTCGAGGCCACCGACCGCCAGGGCCTGCTGCGCGACATCTCCGACGTCTTTGCACGCGAGAAGATGAACGTGATCGGCGTGCAGACGCAGTCGGTGCGCGGCACGGCCTGGATGACGTTCACCATCGAGATCGCCGACGCCACCCGCCTTGGCCAGGTGCTTGGAACGGTGCGCGCGGTCAATGGCGTGCGGTGGGCGCGTCGCCGTTGAGATGATCTGCGCGAGAGTGCAAAGTTTGCAAAAAACGATGCTATACTGCGAGGCTTCCCAGGCGCGTAGCTCAGTTGGTTAGAGCACCACCTTGACATGGTGGGGGTCGGTGGTTCGAATCCACTCGCGCCTACCAAGGCTTATTGGAAAAGGGCTCGTCTCATCGACGAGCCCTTTTTTCTTTGCTGAGCCCGGGGCACCCGAAATCGTTGGCGCTGTCTGACAACGGCCGGCATCCGCAGGCTGCTTGAAGTGCCGTCGATTGTGTTAACTTGAGTTAACTCGACTGCCCGCACGACCTCTATGCCGCTGACCGACGCGCCAGATTCCGAACCTGCCGAATCCGGGGAACAGCGTCTGGCCGCACTTTTGCGGCAGGCGCCCCTCGAGTTTGCGCGCGTCGTCTACGGCTTGAACGACCGGGCCAATGGCCGGGTCGACACGATGGCGGCAGAGGACGTGGCCCGCACCGAGCGGCACGGGGTGCCGGTGACGCGCGAGCGCGCGGAGCAACGCGCCCGCGCCTACCTGCCGATGGTTGGGCACGAGCACTGCCCCCGCTGCTGGGTGTTCAACGGCGTCAAGCACCTGCTCGAGTTTCGCCTGGCCGACGGGGAGCGCGCTGAAACCGCCCATTGCAAGGTCTGCGGCGCCGAGTACGCGTGCTCTCTGGACTGATGGAATCCCGTACAGGGAAAACCTTGGCGCAGTGCAGCAAACCCGTCCATAGAATGATCCGCGCCGTCCGGGCATCCGCGACGTCTTAAGGAGTTTTCAGTGCAGAGCAAGAAGGCCGGCCCCAAGGCGGCGCAGCGCGTCATCAAGAAGTACCCGAACCGGCGCCTCTACGACACGGAAACCTCCTCGTACATCACCCTGGCCGAGGTCAAGCGGCTGGTCATGGAGCATGTGGCCTTCGTGGTGCGCGATGCCAAGACGAGCGACGATCTCACCCGCAGCATCCTGCTGCAGATCATCCTGGAAGAGGAGGCGGGCGGCGCGCCGATGTTCAGCGAGCAGGTGCTGGCCAACATCATCCGGTTCTACGGGCAGGCCATGCAGGGCTACATGGGTCCCTACCTCGAGAAGAACATCCAGGCGATGTCCGAGATGCAGGCGCAGCTGACCGACAAGGCCGAGGAACTGACGCCCGAGACGTGGGCCCGCTTCATGTCGATGCAGTCGCCGCTGCTGCAGAACTTCTGGGGCAGCTACGCCACCCAGTCGAAGACCGCGCTGCAGCAGCTGCAGGACCAGATGCAGAAGAACACCGAGCAGATGCTGGGCGCGTTCGGCATCAAGCGGCAGCCCTGACGGTCCCGGCGCGGCGCCGGGCGGCGCCGGCCAGGGGGCATGGGGCCGCCGGCGCGCCTGCCGGGGCCACTCCTGGGACAATAGCGCCCATGAGCGAAGCCGCCACCCACGATAGACCTGCCGAAGCCACCATCCCCAAGGTGGGCTTCGTGAGCCTGGGCTGCCCCAAGGCCCTGACCGATTCCGAGCTGATCCTGACCCAGTTGAGCGCCGAGGGCTACCAGACCGCCAAGACCTTCGAGGGCGCCGATCTGGTCATCGTCAACACCTGCGGATTCATCGACGACGCCGTCAAGGAAAGCCTGGACACCATCGGCGAGGCGCTGGCGGACAACGGCCGGGTGATCGTCACCGGCTGCCTGGGCGCCAAGAGCGGCCAGGACGGCGGCAACCTGGTGCGGCAGATGCACCCGAGCGTGCTGGCCGTGACCGGGCCGCACGCCACCCAGGAGGTGATGGATGCGGTGCACGCGCACCTGCCCAAGCCGCACGACCCGTTCACCGACCTGGTGCCCCCGATGGGCATCAAGCTCACGCCCAAGCACTACGCCTATCTCAAGATCAGCGAGGGCTGCAACCACCGCTGCACCTTCTGCATCATTCCGTCGATGCGCGGCGACCTGGTCTCGCGCCCCGTGGGCGACGTGCTCAAGGAGGCGCAGGCGCTGTTCGCCGGCGGCGTGAAGGAACTGCTGGTGATCAGCCAGGACACCTCGGCCTATGGCGTGGACGTCAAGTACCGTACCGGCTTCTGGGACGGAAAGCCGGTCAAGACGCGCATGCTCGAGCTGGTGCGCACGCTCGGGGAAATCGCCGAGCCCTATGGCGCCTGGGTGCGGCTGCACTATGTCTATCCGTACCCGAGCGTGGACGAGGTCATCCCCCTGATGGCCAGCGGCCATGTGCTGCCCTACCTGGACGTGCCCTTCCAGCACAGCCACCCGGCGGTGCTGCGGCGCATGAAGCGGCCGGCCTCCGGCGAGAAGAACCTGGAACGCCTGGCGCGCTGGCGCGAGCTGTGCCCGGAACTGGTGATTCGCAGCACCTTCATCGCCGGCTTTCCCGGCGAGACGGAAGAAGAGTTCGAGCACCTGCTCGAATTCGTGCGCGAGGCGCAGATCGACCGCGCCGGCTGCTTTGCCTACAGCCCGGTCGAGGGTGCCGCCGCCAACGAAATTCCCGGCATGCTGCCCGAGGCCGAACGCGAGGCACGCCGGGCGCGGTTCATGGAAGTGGCCGAAAGCGTCTCGGCCGAGCGGCTGCGCCGTCGCATCGGCGCGACCATGCAGGTGCTGGTCGATTCGGCGCCGGCGCTGGGCCGCCGCGGCGGGGTGGGGCGCAGCTATGCCGATGCGCCCGAGATCGACGGCGTGGTGCGCCTGCTGCCGCCCGAGAAGATCAGCAAGCAGCTCAGGGTTGGCGAGTTCACCCGGGCCCGCATCGTGGCCACCGAGGGCCACGACCTGGTCGCGCTGCCGATCTGAGTCGGCCAGCGCGCCGGCGCGCTACTTGCGCATGGCCGCCAGCGCGGCCTGCGTTTCCTGCCACAGGCCGGCGCCGACCTCGTTGGCAATGGCGGTGTTCACGGGCGCGAGCTTCTCGCGCATGCGGGCCACCTCGGCGGCGGGCACTTCATTGATCTGCATGCCCTTGGCCTTGAGGTCGGCCAGCGCCTTCTCGCCTTCTTCGCGGGTGTCCTTGCGCTCGAAATCGCGGGCGGCGCGGGCGGCATCGAGCAATACCTTCTGCTCGTCCTTCGACAGGCCGTCCCACCACTTCTTGCTCGCCAGGATGATCCACGGACTGTAGACGTGGTTGGTCACGCTCAGGTACTTCTGCACCTCGTAGAACTTGCTCGACAGGATGGTGTTGTACGGGTTCTCCTGGCCGTCCACCGTCTTGGTCTCCAGGGCGCTGAACAGCTCGGAGAATGGCAGCGGCACCGCGTTGGCGCCGAGCAGCTTGAAGCTGTCGAGGTAGACGTTGTTCTGCATCACGCGCAGCTTGATGCCGCCCAGGTCCTCGGCCTTGGCCACCGGATGCTTGCTGTTGGTCAGGTTGCGAAAGCCGTTCTCCCAGTAGACCAGGCCGACGAGGCCTTTCTCCTGCAGCTTGTCCATGACCTTCTGGCCGATGGGGCCGTCGAGGATCGCGTCGGCCTCGCGGGTGTTGTTGAACAGGAAAGGGGTGTCCCAAAGGGCCATTTCCTTGGTGATGCCGACGAGCGTGGCGGTCGAGCCGACCATCATCTCCTGCGCGCCGCCGATCAGCGCCTGCTGCATCTGCGTGTCCGGGCCCAGGGCGGCGGCGCCGATGGCGCGCATCTTCATCTTTCCGCCCGAGGCCTTCTCGATCTCCTGGGCCATGAACTTGGAGGCGCGGCCCTGGTTGCTGTTCTCGTTGAGCCCGTAGCCGAAGCGGATCAGGCGCGGCTTGATGTCCTGGGCCTGGGCCTGGGCCAGCAGGGGCGCGGCGAACGCGACGGCGGCAGCGGTAGCGCACAGGGCGCGGCGGGTGAGCGACATGGAGGTCTCCTTTTGAATGAAAGCTGGAAAGAGATGCGGGCTTCAGCGCATCCACGCGATCGGCGCGATCACGATCTGCGGGAAGGCAACGAAGATGAACAGGATGAGCGTGTAGGTCAGCAGGAACGGGTTCACCCCCCGGATCACCTCGGACAGTGGCATCCGGCCGACACCGGCGACGACGTTCAGCACCGTGCCCACCGGCGGAGTGATGAGGCCGATGGTGCCGTTGAGCACGAACATCAGTCCGAAGTAGACCGGGTCGATGCCGGCCTTCACGGCGATCGGCAGCATCACCGGCGCGAAGATCAGGATGGTGGGCGTCAGGTCGAGGGCGGTGCCGATCAGCACCAGCACGATCATCATCACCAGCATGAGCGTGCGCGGCTGCTCGATCAGCGGGCCGAGCCAGCCGGTCAGCACGCCGGGCAGGTCGGCCAGGGTGATCATGTAGCTGGCCACCTGCGCGCCGGCGCACAGGAACATGACGATGGCGGTGGTGCGCGCCGCGCGCACCAGCACGCCTTCGAGCTCGGCCAGCTTCATCTCACGGTGCACGAAGAAGGCAACGAACAGCGCATAGACGGCTGCCACCACGGCCGCTTCGGTCGGCGTGAAGATGCCGCTTTTCATGCCGCCGATGATGATGACCGGCATCAGCATCGCCCAGAACGCCTTGGCCGTGGCGATCAGGCGCTCGCGCATCGGCTTGGCGGCGCCTTGCGGGAGCACCGTGCGGCCCAGCACCAGGCGCCAGGTGATGATCAGCCCGATACCCATCAGCAGGCCGGGCACGATGCCCGAGAGAAACAGGGCCGAGATCGACGTGTTCGTGGTCACGCCGTAGATGACGAAGGGCATCGACGGCGGAATGATCGGCGCGATGATGCCGCCGGAGGCCAGCAGGCCGGCGGAGGTCTTCAGCGGATAGCCCTCGCGGCGCATCATGGGCAGCAGGATCGTCGCCAGCGCCGCCGTGTCGGCCAGCGCCGAGCCGCTCATGCTGGCCATGAGCACTGCCGCGCCGATGGCCACGTACCCCAGCCCGCCGCGAATGTGGCCGACCCACGCCTGCGCCATGTCGATGATGCGGCGGCTGATGCCGCCGGCGTTCATCAGCTCACCGGCCAGGATGAAGAATGGCACCGCCAGCAGCGGAAAGCTGTCGACGCCGGCCACCAGGTTCTGCGCCAGCAGCTGGGTGTCCCAGAAGCCGAGCACCCAGGCCATGCCGGCGCCGGTCAGCACGAGCGCCAGGGCCATGTTCATGCCGATGCCCATGAGCACCAGCATGCCGCCGCAGAACACGATGAAAGCAAGGGCTTCGCTGCTCATCGCGTCACTCCACGTCATGGGCATGGCCCAGATCGAGCGGGACGCCGCGCAGCAGTTCGCGCAGCGCCATGACGGCAATCGCGGCGGCGCTGAGCAGTGCGGGCAGCGGCAACACGGCGATCGGGTAGCTCAGTACGACGGAGCGGCTGCCCATTCCCACGACCACCTGCTGCCACGCGCCCCAGGCGACCAGGCTGGCGCCCAGGATCACCAGCAGCCGGATCAGCACCGTCATGGCCTTGAAGGCAGCGGGCCGATCGCGAAGCAGCCCGACCAGCCCGGTGAAGGCCATGTGCTCGCCGGCCGGGTAGGCGGCCGTGGCGCCGATGAAGACCATCCAGACGAACAGCAGCCGCGACAGCTCTTCGCTGGCGGCGATGCCGCTGCCGAAGCCGTAGCGCAGCACCACGTTGACGAAGACGGCCAGCGCCATCACGGCGAGGCAGGCTGCCATCGCCAGGTTGAGTGCACGTTGCAGGCGTCCGGGCGGCGCCTGGGTTTCGGCGGTGGTCATCGTGTCTCCTTGGTGGGTTCCTGCTGCAGCCAGCGCAATGCCTGGCTCGTGACTTGCGCCAGCGGCGCGGCGGCATCGAGCGTGAGCACGCCGTTCTCGCCGTCCGGCGCTTCGAGCGCGGCGAACTGGCTGTCGACCAGGGTGGGGGAAAAGAAGTGGTCGCCGCGCGCGGCGACGCGTTGCAGGGCCGCGTCCCGGTCCAGGCGCAGGAAGAGAAACCCGACGCAATTGCCGGCCCGGCGCAGTCGCTCGCGATAGTCCAGCTTGAGTGCCGAGCAGGTCAGCACGATGGGCGTGTCGGCCTGGCGGATCTGATCGCCGAGGGCGGCCAGCCAGTCGGCGCGGTCTTCGTCGGTGAGGGCGACGCCGCGGCTCATCTTGTCGCGATTGGCGGCACTGTGGAAATCGTCGCCTTCGACGAGGCGCCAGCCGAGCGCCTGCGCCACCGCGTGGCCGACGCTCGACTTGCCGCATCCGGCCACGCCCATGACGATCAGTGCCTGCATGTTTGGATTGCGCTATCCCGAAAGGTGGAAAGACGTTTACTTGCCATGGCGCCAACGCACCATTGGAAGAGAAAGCCTTTTTGGGGAGGGTTTGTCCGTTGTGGAGGTCGGCTTGGACAGCGTTATCCTATAACCTATCCAATCAGACGCGTTAGGGGTTTGCCCGAGGTATGAACGACAAGCAATCGAGCCGTCGCGCTTCCGGCCGGGTCACGCTGGCTGACGTGGCGCGCGTGGCCGGGGTCAGTCCGATCACCGTCTCGCGCGCCCTGCGCGGCGAGCGCGCAGTGGCGCCGGAGTTGGTGGCGCGGGTAAAGGAGGCCGCCGGCCGGCTCGGCTACGTACCCGACCCGGCGGCACGGGCGTTGGCTTCGCGCTCGGGCTCGCATGTGGCGGTGCTGGTGCCGCTGCTGTCGAATGCGCTCTTCGTCGACCTGATCGAGGCGGCGCAGAGCGTGCTGCGCGCGGCCGGCTACCAGATGCTGATCGGCATCACCAACTATCGTGACAGCGAGGAAGAGCAACTGCTGCGCGAGCAACTGCCGCATCGCCCGGCCGGCCTGATCGTCACCGGCCTGCAGCAGAACAAGGCCACGCGCGCCATGATCGAGGCCAGTGGCATTCCATGCGTGCACGCGATGGAAACGACCACCGAGCCGGGCATCCACGCGGTGGGCTTCTCGCAGCGCGAGGCGGGTGCCGCGCTGACGCGGCATCTTCTTGCGCGGGGGCGCCGCCGCATCGCCTTTGCCGCCGCACAGCTCGATCCGCGCACCATGAGCCGCCGCGAGGGCTGGCAGCGCGAGATGGCGGCGGCCGGTCTCCATTCGCCGGCGCTCGAGTGGCTCAATGCGTCGCCTTCGTCGCCCGCGCTGGGGGCCGCCATGCTGGAGCAGATCGCCGGGATGCAGCCTGCGGTGGACGCGATCTTCTTCAACAACGACGACCTGGCCCAGGGCGCGTTGCTGGCCGCCCTGCGCCTGGGCATCGCGGTGCCCGAGCAGATCGCCATCGTGGGGTTCAACGATCTCGTGGGCAGCGACCAGATGGTGCCTTCGTTGACGACGGTCCGCACGCCCCGGCGCGAGATCGGCGAGGCGGCGGCGCAGATGCTGCTGGCGTTGATGCGCGGCGGCCGGCCCGCGAAGTCGAGCGTCGACGTCGGGTTCGAACTGGTGGTGCGTGACAGTTCGTGAATGCCCGGCGCACGCGAGCGCTGGACAGTGTGTGGCAAGGATCCAACATCCGGCCGATGAATGCGGCGCGCGATGCGCGGCCGACAAAGAAAAATCCCCTGCAGGTTTTCACTTGCAGGGGATTTTCAGTTTGGTGCCCAGGAGAGGACTCGAACCTCCACGATGTTACTCGCTAGTACCTGAAACTAGTGCGTCTACCAATTCCGCCACCTGGGCCTGCGTGTTGCTGAGTTAACCTCTAGGTCTGCTCTGCAACACAACTTGAATTTCAGGAACGAGAGGAATCATATCAAAAATTTAGCCCACTCCGGCAGTCTGTCGGAAGAAGTTGAGGGAATCGTCCAGGGTCACCGTGACGGTCATGGGTTCGTAGTGCGCGACGACGGCGAGGTGGACATCTATCTGCCGCCCAATGAAATGCGCGCCGTGCTGCACAAGGATCGGGTCAAGGCCCGCATCGTCCGGCACGACCGGCGCGGCCGCCCCGAGGGCCGCGTGGTCGAGATCACGCAGCGCTCCGAACAGCCGATCATCGGCCGCCTGCTGCACGAAGGCGGCATCTGGCTGGTGGCACCCGAGGACAAGCGCTACGGCCAGGATGTCCTCATCCCCAAGGGAGCGACCGGGCCCGCCAAGGTCGGCCAGGTCGTGGTGGTGCAGTTGACGGAACCGCCGGCACTGTTCGGCCAGCCCGTCGGCCGCGTGAAGGAGGTGCTGGGCGAGATCGACGACCCGGGCATGGAAATCGAGATCGCGGTGCGCAAGTACGGCGTGCCGCACGAGTTCTCGGAGGAATGCCTGGCGCAAGCCAAGGCACTGCCGGACAAGGTACGCGCGGCAGACAAGAAGGGCCGTATCGACCTGACCGACGTGCCGCTGGTCACCATCGACGGAGAGGACGCCCGCGACTTCGACGATGCGGTGTATTGCGAGACCGCGCGCGTGGGCCGCGGCAAGGGCTGGCGGCTGCTGGTCGCGATTGCCGACGTGAGCCACTACGTGACGACCGGCAGCGCCATCGACATCGACGCCTACGACCGCGCCACCAGCGTGTACTTCCCGCGCCGGGTGATTCCCATGCTGCCGGAGAAGCTCTCGAACGGGCTGTGCTCGCTCAACCCCGAGGTGGAGCGCCTGTGCATGGTGTGCGACATGCTCGTCACCTCTGCAGGCGACGTGCATGCGTACCAGTTCTATCCGGCGGTGATGTTCAGCCATGCCCGGTTCACCTACAACGAGGTGGCGGCCATCCTGGCCAACACGCGCGGACCGGAGGCGGCCAAGCGCAAGGAGCGCGTCAAGGACCTGCTGAACCTGCACGATGTCTACCGCGCGCTCGTCAAGTCGCGCGCCGCCCGCGGCGCCGTCGACTTCGAGACGACCGAGACGCAGATCATCTGCGACGATGCCGGTCGCATCGAGAAGATCGTGCCGCGCACGCGCAATGACGCGCACAAGCTGATCGAGGAGGCCATGCTCGCGGCCAACGTGTGCAGCGCCGACTTCATCGCCGAGGGCAAGCATCCCGGGCTGTTCCGCGTCCACGAAGGCCCGACGCCCGAGAAGAAGGAAGTGCTGCGCAACTACCTCAAGGCCATGGGCGTGGGCATGTCCATCAGCGACGAGCCGCACCCGTCGGAGTTCCAGGCGGTGGCCGAAGCCACCAAGGACCGGCCGGACGCGCAGCAGATCCACACCATGCTGCTGCGCTCGATGCAGCAGGCGATCTACACGCCGATCAACAGCGGCCACTTCGGCCTGGCGTACGAGGCCTACACGCACTTCACCAGTCCCATCCGGCGCTACCCGGATCTGCTGGTGCACCGCGTGATCAAGGCGATCATGGGCAAGACCAAGTACCAGCTGCCCATGCTGCCCACGCCCGGCGAGGCGCATGCCAAGCTCGCCAAGCGGCTGGCCGCGCGCGTCAAGGCGCCCCAGCCGAAGAGCGCGGTCAAGGCCGTGGCGTCGCCTGCCGAGATGCAGGCATGGGAGGCCGCCGGCCTGCATTGCAGCGCCAACGAGCGGCGCGCCGACGAGGCCAGCCGCGACGTCGAGGCATGGCTCAAGTGCAAGTACATGCGCGAGCATCTGGGCGAGGAGTACGGCGGCGTCGTGTCGTCGGTTACCACCTTCGGCATCTTCGTCACGCTCGACGCGATGTACGTCGAAGGGCTGGTGCACATCACCGAGCTCGGCGGCGAGTACTTCAAGTTCGACGAGGCGCGCCAGGAACTGCGCGGCGAGCGCACCGGCATCCGCTATGCCATCGGTTCGCGGGTCCGGGTGCAGGTCAGCCGGGTCGACCTGGACGGCCGCAGGATCGACTTCCGACTGGTGCGCGAGGGCGAAGAACTACCGCACCGCGCCGCCAAGGACAAGGGCATTGCGACAACGGGCGTTCCGGTCAAGGCGGCCGACAAGCGATCCGGGCGCAACCGCAAGACCGAAGAGCCGGGCTCGGCCATCCAGGCCTTGCGCAGCGCCGTCAAGAAGGCTGCCAGCAAAATGAAAGGCAAGGGCCGCGGCGCGCGACGCTAGCAGCGGTGCGAAACGATCAATGCAAGGAGATAAGCACATATGAGTTCGACGAATCCTTCCGGCCGCGTTGCCATCGTCACCGGTGCCGGTACCGGCATCGGCCGCGCTGCGGCGCTGGCGCTGCTGGGCGATGGCTGGCACGTGGCCCTGGCAGGCCGCCGCCCGGAGCCCTTGAAGGCCGTGGCCGACGAATCGGGCGCCGCCGCGCGTGCGCTGGCGGTGCCGACCGACGTGGCCGATCCGGCGTCGGTCGAGGCGCTGTTCAAGGCCACGGTCGCGCGTTTCGGCCGCGTGGACCTGCTGTTCAACAACGCCGGCGTCGGCAACCCTCCCGGTCCCTTCGAGGACTGGAAGCCGGAGGACTGGAAGGCCGTGGTCGACATCAACCTCAGCGGCATGTTCTATTGCATTCAGCACGCGTTCCGCGTGATGAAGGCGCAGACGCCGCGCGGCGGGCGCATCATCAACAACGGTTCGATCTCGGCGTCGGCGCCGCGTCCCAACTCGCCGGCCTACACCTCGACCAAGCATGCGGTGCAGGGGCTGACCAAGACGGCTTCGCTGGACGGACGCAAGTACGACATCGCAGTCGGCCAGATCGATGTCGGCAACGCGATGACCGAACTGGCCTCGAAGATGGCCAAGGGCGTGCCGCAAGCCAATGGCGAAATCGCCATTGAGCCGCTGATGGACGTGTCCGTCGTCGGCCAGTCGGTGCTCTACATGGCCAACCTGCCGTTGGAGGCCAACGTGCTGTTCCACACGGTGATGGCCACGAAGATGCCGTTCGTCGGTCGCGGCTGAGCGCTGGCGCGCAAAGGGGCGCGCCGCGAATTTCCGGCTGACGGGCAGTCAGGCGGCGGCCAGCGCGCCGGCCGTGAGCGGCTGTCCGGACGGCCACGCGTCGGCCAGCGCGCCATGGCGCCAGACCGCCTCGCTGGCCGCCTGCGCCGGGCCGAGTCCGGCGGCCAGGCCGGCGCCGATCATGCCGGCCAGCACGTCGCCGGTGCCGCCGGTGGCCAGGCGGGCATTGCCGCTGGCATTGATCACCGGAACGCCATCGGGCGCGGCGACGATGGTCCCCGACCCCTTCAGCACCACGGTGGCGCCAAAGCGCTGTGCAAGCGCCCGGGCCGCCGCCAGGCGGTCCTGCTGCACTGCCGCCGTGTCGCCGCCCATGAGCCGGGCCGCTTCGAGCGGATGCGGCGTCAGTACGGTGGCGGCACCACGCCGGCTCCTTTCGGCCAGAAGCGCTTGCAGTGCGCCGTCCGCAGCGACGGCGTTGAGGGCGTCGGCGTCGAGGACGAGGCGGGGCGTCTGCGCAAGCACGTCGGGCAGCATGGCGCGCACCGCATTGCCGCCGCCGCATCCGCACACCACGGTGAGATCCGCAAGCGCCAGGGCGTGCGGATCGCGCAGCATCAGTTCCGGCCGCTGCGCGACGAGTTGCGGCAGCGACGCATCGAGCAGGCCCAGGAAAACGCGCCCGGCGCCCTGGTGCAAGGCGGCCGTGGCGGCCAGCAGCGCAGCACCGGCCATGCCCGGAGCACCACCGATGACGGCAAGGTCGCCGTAGCTGCCCTTGTGCGACGCATGCGGGCGCAGCCGCGTTGCGGGCGCGCCGGCCAGGCGCGCAGTGGGCGGCTCGCCGGCCGGACTGCAGGCGAGGTCGTCGAACCAGACCTCGCCTGCTGCATCGCGGCCTTGCGCGGTGAACAGGCCGGGCTTGAGGGTCAGGAGGCTCAGGCAGTGCCGCATGCCGGCGCTGCCGGGGCCCAGATCGAACAGGGCGGTGCCGCTGTCCGCATTCAAGCCGGACGGCAGGTCGACCGCGAGCACCGGCTTCGAATCGTCGTACAGGCGTGACAGCCAACTGGCCATGCGGCCTGCCGGCGCGCGCGTGGCGCCCAGCCCGAGCAGTGCGTCGACGGCCAGGTCGTAGTCGGCCGGCGGCTGCGACAGCGGCGTCGCCCCGGCCGCGCGTGCGCGTTGCAGCGCGTCGCGGGCGTCGTCGGGCAGCCGCGTCTCGTCGCCGGCAAAAGTCAACGCCAGCCGAAAGCCGCGCCGTGCCAGTTGTGCCGCGGCTTCGAAGCCATCGCCGCCGTTGTTGCCCGGCCCGCAGGCGATCCAGATGACCTGCGCATGTGGCGCCAGGGCGGCCGCCAACCGGGCCACCGCGAGGCCGGCGCGGCGCATCAGCGCGTGCGGGGGTAGCCGGGCGGCCGAGGCCTGTTCGATGCGACGGCTGGCATCGAGGCCGAACAGGTCGGCCGGACTGGCACTGGTGATGCGGTGCATGGTGGCTGCTCCGGCAGGGCGGGGGTCAATCTTCGCGCAGTCGCTCGACGCCCAGGCCTTCGAGGTCGATGCCAGGGTCCTGCCCGGCGATCAGGTCGGCAACCACCCGTGCGCTGCCGCACGAGAGCGCCCAGCCGCTTGATCCATGGCCGAGATTGAGCCAGACGCCGGGCACGCCGCTGGCGCCCAGCAGGGGCGGGCCGTCGGGCAGCATGGGGCGTGCGCCTTTCCAGGTTTGCACGCCGGCGTTCAGCCGGGCGGCGGCAGGGAACCAGTCGTGAAGCACCTTGAAGAGGGTCTTGACGGCGTTGGCGTGGGGTTGCCCGGCCATTCCGCCGAGTTCGGCGCCCCCGGCCACGCGAACCCGCATTCCCATGCGCGAGATGGCCACCTTGAAGCGTTCGTCCATCACGGCGCTGGCCGGGGCCAGGTCCGATTCGGCGACGGCGGCGCTGAGCGAATGGCCGTACACCGGCACCAGCGGAATGTGCAGGCCCAGCGGCCGCAGCAGTTCGGCGCAGCCCAGGCCGGCGCAGATCACGACCGCGTCAAAGTCGAGCGCAGGCGAGCCGCTGGCCAGCGAGAGCGAGCGCGGACGCGCCCGGTCCAGCGGCGCAATGTCGCAGCCGAAATGAAATTGCGCACCCAGCGACTCGGCCTCGCGCTTGAGCAGCATGACGAACTGGCGGCAGTTGCCCACTTCGTCGTCGGGCAGGTGGATGGCGCCGGCCAGTTCTGTCTCGGTGCTCAGCGCCGGCTCGATGCGCCGGGCCTCGTCGGCGTCGATCTCGCGAAAGCGCGTGCCGGCGCTGCGAAGCACCTCCAGGCCGGCCTGCACCAGCTTCTGCTCGGTCTTGCCACGAAGCAGCACCATGTAGCCCTGGGTGCGTTCGTAGACCAGCTCGCGCTCGGTGGCGATGTCGTGCAGGCGGCCGCGGCTGTAGAAGGCCAGGCGCTGCAGGCGTGCGCGATTGCGCAGGTAGGTCTCGAGGGTGCAGGCGCGGCGCCAGCGCGACATCCATTCGAGTTCGCTGCCGCCCAGGGGCCAGCGCAGCTTGACGGCCCCATGGCTGGAAAAAAGCGAGCGCAGCACCTTGCCGGCCATGCCCGGCGCCGCCCACGGCGTGACATAGCCCGGGGCGATCACGCCGGCATTGGCGAAACTGGCTTCTTCGGCGGCGGCGTTGCGTCGCTCGAAGACATCGACCTCATGGCCGTCGCGCGTCAACTCCCAGGCGGTGGTCACGCCGATCACTCCGGCGCCCACGATCGCTATTCTCATCGTCCAAAACTGAATCTGTGGTGAAGCGGGACCGGATGTCGCTCTTGTCGGCGCTGCCGCCCGCGGGGGATGACCGGAGCATAGACGAGGGGCGCCGCTTTCGCCGTGCCGGCGGGCTATTTGAGACGGCGCTGCAACACCACCGCCACTGCCGTGCAGGCGGCAGCCGCCGCCAGGACGCGGTAGAGGTCCGCGCACGACATCAGCAAGGCCTGCTGTTCGATGAGTCGGGCCAGGTCAGCCAGCGCGGCCATGTGCGCCTCGGGTGCCGCCAGGCCCTTGGCGGCCAGGCCCGACTGCAGCGCCTGGAGCCAACCCTGCGAGTGCGCGGTCGCGGTGATGGCAGCCTGGTTGGCGAACTCGCGGTCCTGCAGGGCGATCGCGGCCAGCGCCGGTGCGAAGGACTGGGCCATCTGCCGCATCAGGTTCTTGCCCTGGTAGGCATGGGCGAATCGTTCCTCGCCGAGTTCGCGAAAGGTCAAGCCCGCGACCGGCAGCACCAGCAGCGCGCCGAAGACGCCCTTGACCACCAGCGCCGGCAACAGGGCCGTTGCCGGCGTTCCGGCAGGAACCAGGCTGAACAGCCATGCGGCCAGCACCATCGCCAGGGCGCCCGTCACCATCAGCGGCTTCTTTCCGGGCATGCGCGGCCCGAGCTTGATGTAGGCGTAGGCCGTGGCCAGGGCCACCAGCGCCGCAGCCGAGTTGAGCCAGCCCACGGTCGCCAGCGGCAGGCCCAGGCCCTGTTCGGCCAGCACCGGGAACAGATAGCTTGCCGCGCCGGACAACGCGTAGTGCAGGAAATACAGGGACAGTCCCGTGAAGTACACCGGGTGAGCCAGATCGCGCACCCGCAGCAGCGGCTCGTCATGGCGCCATTGGTGCCAGAGGAACGTGCCCAGTAGCGCAGCGCCGGCAACAGCGAGGATGGCCAGTCGCAGCGGGTCGGTGAAGAACTCGTAGCGCGCCTGTGCCAGGCCGGTCTGGACCAGCGCAATGGCGGCGCCGAACAGCAACAACGGCGTGGCCGCCCAGCGCACCGGCCGGGCGCCGCGGCCCAACGCGTCGGGAATCAGAAGCCAGACACCTGCCATCGCCGCCAGCGCCATTGGAATGATTGCCACAAAGAGGCTGCGCCAGCCGGTCGATTCCACCAGTGCGGCGGCCAGCGCAGGGCCTGCGGCGCTCATTCCGAAGAGCATGAGCATGAAGTACTTGAGCGCGAGCGGGCGTTCGCGCACGCCGAACAATTGCGGCACCAACACCCGGCTGCTGGTGAACAGGGCGCCGCCTCCGATGCCTTGCAGCAGCCGCGCCAGCGCCATCTCGGGCATGCTGCCTGAAAGCGCGCACCCCAACGCCCCGACGATGAACAACGCCAGCGAAGCAGCCAGGTAGCGCCGGTAGCCGAAATGCCGCGACAGCCATTGCTGCGACACGATCATCATCATGCTGCCGATGGCATAGGCCGCGAGCACCTGCGCGAACTCCCCGGGCGCCGCGCCAATGCCTCCCATGATGTGGCTCGCGGAGAACACGAACATGCCGTTCTCGAGAAACTCGGTGCCGACGATCAGGCCGAGCAGCAGCATCAGCATGCGGCGTTTGCCGAGATGCCGCAGATGCGCCGCCTGGTCGCGCGGCGCCGCGACCGGCGTCGAGGAGGCGGTGGGCAACGTCATGGTTCCTCGGTCGGCTCGATCGCCCGGTGCATGGCGCCGAGCAGGGCGGCGGCCTGCCGTGTCCGGTCAGGCCCCAGAGCGGCCCAGCCTTCCGAATAGGCGGCGTGGACGTTGGCAGCCGCCCGGCGCAGGAGTTGGCGGCCATCTTCAGTCAACTCGAGATGAAGGCTGCGACGGTCACGCTGGCTGCCCGGCAGGCGGCGGGCCAGGCCCTTCTTCTCCAGGCCGTCGAGCAGGCGCGTGATCTGCGTGCGCGTGGCGTCCAGCGTGGTGCTCAGATCCGACGGTCGCAACGGCTCGACGGCGGCGTCTGCGATCAGCACGAGTGCCAGGTAGTCGCGCATGTCGATGCCGAATTGCGATAGCGCGGCGTCGATCCGGGCTTCCAGCATGTGGGCGACGCGGAACAGCAGGCGCGATGCGGCAATGGCATCGGCGACGGCTGGAGGCCGTCCGGCCAGCAGCCGGTCGAGACGGGAAGGTGAAGTCATTTCATTCGAGATAATTACGAATGAAATTATAAGCAATCACTCGTCTTTTGCATTCGTCGGGCGAAAGACGAAATTGGAATCTGACCCCCATTGAGCGGGTGCGGCCATCGGGACGGATGGCGGCGCTGGGAGTCAGGCGGTGCGAAGCAGGGGTTCGGCGAGCAGGGCGATGCCGAGGATCTGGGCGTCGCGCAGGGCGCCGTGCCACAGCATCAGGCCGACAGGCAGGTCTCCGCGCGCATGACAGGGCAGCGAGATCGCGCAGCCGTCGAGCATGTTGATCACCGACGGATTTCGAAGGAGCAGGGCGTTGAGGGCGAAGAAGGCCTCGTCGCGTTCGGCGCCCGGCGCAACCTCTGCGATGGGCGGCGCGACGACCGGCACGGTTGGCGACACGACGGCATCGAAGCCTTCCAGTGCGGCCCCCATGCGGCTGATCCACTCGGTGCGCGCACGCACCAGGTCGATGTACTCGAAGGCCTTCATGCCGGCGCCGCGCAGGATCCGCTGGGCGACCCGCGGGTCGTAGCCGGCGCCGCTGCGTTCGAGGAGCAGGCGGTGCCAGGCATAGCTCTCGGCGGCAGAAAAGCCGCCGGTCGCGTTGATGGCGGGCAGGTCGCCTAGCGCCGGAAGGCTGATTTCCTCGACGCGCGCGCCCGCGTCGCGCAGCCGGCGCAGCGCATTGTCGAAGGCCCTGGCCACGGCGTCGTCGGTTGCGTCCTGGAACAGCTCGCGCGCGACGGCAAGGCGGCAGTCCGCCAGGCGCGACGGTCCGGGATCGACGCGACGCGCGGCCAGGATCTCGTGCACGAGAATCGCGTCCCGAACCGACCGGGTCATCGCGCAGGCAGTGTCCAGAGTGGTCGAAAGCGGCAGCGCGCCATCGGTCGGCACGAGCCTGGCCGTGCTCTTGAAACCGACGATGCCGTTCAGCGCCGCAGGAATGCGGATCGAGCCGCCGGTGTCCGACCCCAGCCCGACGAAGGCAGCGCCGGTGGCGACCGATACCGCCGCACCGGAGGACGAGCCGCCCGGCACGCGCGGCACGGCGCTGTCCGCGGCGTTCGCGGGCGTGCCGTGATGCGGATTGACGCCCACGCCCGAGAACGCGAATTCCGACATGTTGGTGCGCCCGAGCACCGTGCCACCGGCAGCCTTCAGGCGTGCCACCGCAGGCGCGTCGGCGCTGGCCGCCGGTGCATGGCCGAGCACCAGGGAGCCTGCCGGCGTCGGCTGGCCGGCGATGTCGAACAGGTCCTTGACGGTCACCGCCAGCCCGGCGAGCGGCGCGTCTGCCGAGGCGGCCGCCGCGTCGTCCGGCGCGCTGGCGAACAGCGGGCCGATGAACGCGTGGCGGCAGGCGTCGGATCGGGAGATGGACAGGCAATGCCCCATTTCGGTGCGGGCGTCGGTCTGCCCGGCGCGAATGGCCTGGCGGGTCTGGAAGAGGTCGGGCAGCATGGTCGGCCAAGGGTACCGCACCCCTTCGCCAGCCAGGAAGTGCGACCCCTGCGTGCTATACTCTTTGGGTTTCGCTCAACGGGCGCTTACCCCGAGTTGATGCATTTGCGCAACAGCCGGGTCCTTCAAGCCGCCCTTGTTCGAGTGGAACGTATCCGCAAACCGGCCCGCCCAAGGTGTTGTCCGTTTGCCGCCATCCAGAACAGGAGGCGGCAACGTGCAAGGAGGGGCCGGATTTAAGACCCAACCTTTGGAGCACATTCCTATGTCGACCACCATGCGCGAAATGCTGGAAGCCGGAGTTCACTTCGGCCACCAGACCCGTTTCTGGAACCCGAAGATGGCCCCGTACATCTTCGGCCATCGCAACAAGATCCACATCATCAACCTGGAAAAGTCGCTGCCGATGTTCCAGGACGCGATGAAGTACGCCAAGCAGCTGACCGCCAACCGCGGCACCATCCTGATGGTGGGCACCAAGCGCCAGGCCCGCGAGATCGTGGCCGAAGAGGCTCGTCGCGCCGGCGTGCCGTTCGTCGACACCCGCTGGCTCGGCGGCATGCTGACCAACTTCAAGACGGTCAAGACCTCCATCAAGCGCCTCAAGGAAATGAAGGCCCAGCAAGAAGCTGGCCTCGACAGCCTGAGCAAGAAGGAGCAGCTGACCTTTACCCGCGAGATCGCCAAGCTCGAGAAGGACATCGGCGGCATCCAGGACATGGGTGCGCTGCCCGACGCCATCTTCGTGATCGACGTGGGCTTCCACAAGATCGCCGTGGCCGAGGCCAAGAAGCTGGGCATCCCGCTGATCGGCGTCGTGGACTCCAACCACTCGCCCGAAGGCATCGACTACGTCATCCCGGGTAACGACGACTCCGCCAAGGCCGTGCAACTGTACGCCCGCGGTATCGCCGACGCGATCATCGAAGGCCGCTCGAGCGCCGTTTCCGACGTGGTCAAGGCCGTGTCCGAAGGTGGCGACGAGTTCGTCGAAGTCGAAGAAGGCGCCTCCGCCTGATTGCGCCCCCGAGCGCTTGAGAAAGGGGCCTAGATGCCCCTTTTTTTCAATCTGAACACTGTGAAGTACGGAGAATAGATATGGCAGCAATTTCTGCAAGCATGGTCGCCGAGCTGCGCGCCAAGACCGACGCCCCCATGATGGAATGCAAGAAGGCCCTGACCGAGGCCGACGGCAACATGGAAAAGGCCGAGGAGCTGCTGCGCATCAAGCTGGGCAACAAGGCTGGCAAGGCATCTTCGCGCGTCACCGCCGAAGGCGTTGTGACCGCCTATGTCGACGGCAATGCCGGCGCCATGGTCGAGATCAACTGCGAAACCGACTTCGTGACCAAGAACGACAGCTTCGTGGCCATGGCCAAGGCGGCTGCCGAACTGGTCGCCAAGAACGATCCGGCCGACGTGGCCGCGCTGGGCGCGCTGCCCTACAGCCAGGACGGCTTCGGCCCCACGCTGGAAGACGTTCGCAAGGGCCTGATCGGCAAGATCGGCGAGAACATGAGCTTCCGCCGTTTCAAGCGCTTCGCTTCCGGCAACAAGCTTGCCTCGTACCTGCACGGCACCCGCATCGGCGTGGTCGTCGAGTTCGAAGGTGATGATGTCGCCGCCAAGGACGTCGCGATGCACATCGCGGCCATGAAGCCGGTGGCGCTGTCGACCGCCGATGTGTCGGCCGACCTCATCGAGAAGGAACGCGCCGTGGCCGCTGGCAAGGCCGACGAGGACCGCAAGGTCGCCGAAGCTGCGGGCAAGCCTGCCCAGTCGGCAGAGATCGTTGCCAAGCGTGTCGAAGGCGCGGTGCAGAAGTACCTCAAGGAGGTCTCGCTGCACAACCAGCCCTTCGTCAAGAACGACAAGCAGACCGTAGAGCAGATGCTCAAGGCCGCCAACACCAGCGTGAAGGGCTTCACCCTCTACGTGGTGGGCGAGGGCATCGAGAAGAAGGCCGACGACTTCGCCGCCGAGGTGGCTGCACAGGTCGCCGCCGCCAAGGCTGCCGCCGCGCAGTAACTCCCTGTCGCCGCGATCCCCCGCACTTGGGGGTGTCGCGGCGCCCGTCCCCCTTTAAACTCGGCCGCACGCCACCAAGGAATCGCCTATGTCCCAGCCCAGCCCTGCCCACAAGCGCATTTTGTTGAAGCTGTCGGGTGAGGCGTTGATGGGCGATGACGCCTTCGGCATCAACCGCGCGACCATCGAGCGCATGGTCGCAGAAGTGGCCGACGTGGTGAAGCTGGGGGTGCAGGTGGCCGTCGTCATCGGCGGCGGGAACATCTTTCGCGGCGTGGCAGGCGGGGCGATCGGAATGGATCGCGCAACCGCCGACTACATGGGCATGCTGGCGACGGTCATGAATTCGCTGGCGCTGGCCGACGCGATGGACCGCCAGGGCCTGGTGGCCCGCGTGATGTCGGCCATCGCCATCGAGCAGGTGGTCGAGCCCTACGTGCGGCCCAAGGCCCTGCAGTACCTCGAAGAGGGCAAGGTCGTGGTTTTTGCCGCAGGCACCGGCAACCCCTTCTTTACCACCGACACCGCCGCGGCGCTGCGCGGTGCCGAAATCGGGGCCGAACTGGTCCTCAAGGCGACCAAGGTCGACGGCGTCTACAGCGCGGACCCCAACAAGGACCCGCTCGCCACCCGCTACGGCTCCCTTTCTTTCGACGAAGCCATTGCCAAGAACCTGGGCATCATGGACGCCACGGCGTTTGCCCTGTGCCGCGACCAGAAGCTGCCGATCAAGGTGTTCTCGATCCTCAAGAGCGGTGCCCTGCGCCGGGTCGTGATGGGCGACGACGAAGGCACGCTGGTTCACGTCTGACCTGACACAATGCGGGGTGCCGGCCGCCCGGGTGGGCGGGCCGGCACCTGTCTTTCGGGAATGCAAGAAATGACCACTATCACCGAGATTCGAAACGCTGCCGAAGCGAAGATGAAGCAGTCGCTGTCGGCCTTTCAGAACAACCTCGTCAAGATCCGCACCGGCCGCGCGAGCCCGGCCTTGCTGGACACCGTGCACGTGGACTACTACGGCTCGCAGGTGCCGCTGAGCCAGGTTGCCAATGTGTCGCTGATCGACGCGCGCACGATCAGCGTTCAGCCCTGGGAAAAGGGCATGGGCGCCAAGATCGAGAAAGCCATCCGCGAAAGCGACCTCGGGCTGAACCCCGCCTCGATGGGCGACCTCATCCGCGTGCCGATGCCGCCCATGAGCGAGGAACGCCGCAAGGAAATGACCAAGCTGGCACGCACCGAAGGCGAACAGGCCAAGGTGGCCATGCGAAACCTGCGTCGCGACGCCAACGAGGGCGTCAAGAAACTGGTCAAGGACAAGCTGGCGTCCGAGGACGACCAGAAGCGCTCCGAAGCCGACATCCAGAAGATCACCGACCGCTACATTGCCGAGATCGACAAACTGGTCGTGGCGAAGGAAGCGGACATCATGGCCGTTTGACGGCCACGGAACCGACTTGTCGATGACATGCCCGGCGCCGCCTCACCACATTGCCATCGTGATGGACGGCAATGGGCGGTGGGCCACGCGTCGCTTTCTGCCGCGGGTGGCCGGCCATCGACAGGGCGTCGAATCCCTGCGGCGCTGCGTCCGGGCCTGCGTGGCGCGCGGCGTGAGGGTGCTCACGGTGTTCGCCTTCTCGTCCGAGAACTGGAGCCGTCCCAAGGACGAAGTCTCCGGCCTGATGGAACTGATGGCGCTCGCCCTGGGCCGCGAGGTGCCCCGGTTGCGCGACGACGGCGTGCGCCTGTATTTCGTGGGCGATCGCGCCGCGTTGTCGGACCGCATCGCCAGCGGCCTGGCCCAGGCCGAGGCCGCCACGGCGGGCAACGACAAGCTCCTCCTCAACGTGTGCTTCAACTACGGCGGCCGCTGGGACATCACCCAGGCGGCCGCGCGCCTGGCGCAGAAGAACGAGCCGATCACAGAGGCGTCGCTCGGCCGGGCGCTGGCGCTGGCGCACGTGCCAGACCCGGATCTTTTCATCCGCACCGGTGGTGAGCAGCGCATCTCGAACTTCCTGCTCTGGCAGAGCGCGTATTCCGAGTTCGTCTTCAGTGACCGCCTGTGGCCGGAGTTCGACGAGGCGGCGCTGGACGACGCCATCGATGCCTTCCACAAGCGCGAGCGCCGTTTCGGCCAGACGTCGGCGCAAGTCGCCGGCGCCGACGGCCTGACCACGGCCTGAAGCGAATGCTCAAGCTCCGAATCATCACGGCGCTGGTCCTGCTGGCCATCTTGCTGCCGGCGCTGTTCTATCCGTCCTACGTTCCGTTCGCCTGCGTCATGGTGGTACTGATCGGCGCAGCCGGCTGGGAATGGGGCCGGCTCAACGGCTGCGGCCCGGCCGCCTCGCTGGCGCTTGGCGCCGTGCTGGCATTGCTGTGCGTCGCGACATGGTGGGCGGGCTGGCTCGATCAGTCGCACCGGTTGCTGTGGATCGTCTCCGGCGCCGGCTGGGTGATCGGCGGCGCGATGCTCTTGCGCACGGGCGTCAGTGGCTGGCCGCAGGTACCGCGCGTGCTTCGGCTGGCAGGCGGCATGCTGGTGCTGTGGCTGGCCTGGCTTGGTGCGCTGCAGGCGCGGATGCTCGGCATCAATTTTCTGTTGTCGATCCTCGTCCTGGTCTGGGTGGCCGATGTCTTCGCCTATTTCGCGGGACGCGCGTTCGGCCTGCGACTGACGCGCGAGCGGCTTGCGCCTGCCATCAGTCCGGGCAAGAGCTGGGAGGGCGTGTGGGGCGGCATGGCCGGTGTGCTCGTGTTGGCGCTGGCCTGGACCTGGGCCGACCGCGCCGCCGGTGCCGACGTGGCCAGTCTCTACTCGCGGCTGTGGGATCGCGGCTGGCCCGTGCTCATCATTGGCGTGATCTTCCTGGCCGCCATGAGCGTGGTCGGCGACCTGGCCGAATCGCTGGTCAAGCGCAGCGCCGGTGCCAAGGACAGCAGCCAGTTGCTGCCCGGCCATGGCGGGGTGCTGGACCGGGTCGATGCGTTGTTGCCCACCTTTCCGCTGGCGATGATGCTGGCCTTTATCTGATATGTCCGCCAAGCAGCGCATCACCGTCCTCGGTTCGACCGGCTCGATCGGCGTCAGCACGCTCGACGTCATCGCGCGTCATGCGGATCGTTTCGAGGTGTTCGCTCTTTCGGCGGCCACGCGGGTCGACGAATTGCTGGCGCAGTGCGCGCAGTTCCGGCCGCGCTACGCGGTCATGGCGAGTGATGCGCATGCCGCCGAACTGGCCGACCGCCTGCGCCGCAACGACTTGCCGACGCAGGTCCTGCGGGCCGACGACGCGCTCGAGCAGATCGCCGCGCACGAGCAGGTCGACGCCGTCATGGCGGCCATCGTCGGCGCGGCGGGGCTGTCGCCCTGCCTGGCGGCGGCGCGCGCAGGCAAGCGCCTGCTGCTGGCCAACAAGGAAGCGCTGGTGGTCGGCGCCGAACTCTTCATGGCCGCGGTCACGCAGGGGGGCGCGACGCTGCTGCCCATCGACAGTGAGCATTCGGCCATCTTCCAGTCGCTGCCCGAGGACCCGGCCACCTGGCCGAGGCGGGTCGACAAGATCCTGCTGACCGCCTCGGGCGGGCCGTTTCGCTCGCGCGACCCTGCGACGCTCGGCAGCGTCACGCCCGACGAGGCCTGCGCGCATCCGAACTGGGTGATGGGGCGCAAGATCTCGGTCGATTCGGCCACCATGATGAACAAGGCGCTCGAGGTGATCGAGGCGCGCTTCCTGTTCGGCGTCGCGCCGCGACAGATCGAGGTCGTCATTCACCCTCAGAGCGTGGTCCATTCGATGGTCCAGTTCACCGACGCGTCGGTCATCGCGCAACTCGGCACGCCGGACATGCGGGTGCCGATTGCCTGCGGGTTGGCCTGGCCGGAGCGGCTTGAGAGCGGCGCCGGCCGGCTGGATTTCCGTGCAATGGCCGCGCTGACCTTCGAGGCCCCGGACGCAGCGCGTTTCCCGGGCCTGGGCCTGGCGTGGCGCGCAATGGAGGCGGCCCCCGGGACCACCGCCGTCCTCAATGCCGCCAACGAGGTGGCGGTGCAGGCATTCCTGGACGGGCAACTGCGCTTCGATCGAATTCATGCGGTCAATCTGGAAACCTTGGAGGCCGTGCTTCCATCCAAGCCACAGGCGCTGGCCGACCTGCTGGCAATAGACGAGCGCGCGCGAGCTGCCGCCGCCGCGGCAGTCCGGCGGCTGGCGGCTTGATCGGCGCCGCCAACCTTCCACCACACATTCCATGCTCACCGTCATCGCCTTCGTCGTCGCCCTGGGCGTGCTGATCGCCGTCCACGAGTGGGGCCACTACCGCGTCGCGGTCGCGTGCAACGTCAGGGTGCTCCGGTTCTCCATCGGCTTCGGCAAGGTCCTGTACCGATGGCAGCCGCGCCGGCCCAGGCCGGGTCAGGACACCGAATTCGTGATCGGCGCGTTCCCGTTCGGCGGCTATGTGCGCATGCTCGACGAGCGCGAAGCCCCGGTCGATCCGCATGAGCGTCACCGTGCGTTCAATACCCAGCCGTTGCGCGCCCGGGCCGCCATCGTTGCTGCCGGACCGGTAGCCAACCTGCTGCTGGCGGTGTTCCTGTACGCGGCGGTGAACTGGATCGGCATCGACGAGCCGGTGGCGCTGCTGGCCCGGCCCGTGCCCGGCTCGCTGGCGGAAGGCGCCGGCCTCAGCGGGGGAGAGCGGGTGTTGCGCGCCGGATTCGACGGCGACTTGACGCCGGTCGAATCCTTCGAGGACCTGCGTTGGCGAATCACGCGCGGTGCGTTGGAGCAGCGCGATCTCGACCTGGAGGTCGACAGCGACGGCCGGGGCCGGCTGCATTCGGTGCGTCTGCCACTGAGTGAGGTCGAGGCGCAGGACGCCGACGCGCAGATGTTCCGCCGCATCGGCATCCTCGCGCCCCTGACGCGGCCGGAGATCGGCCAGGTCATCAATGGCGGAGCGGCCCAGCGGGACGGGCTCCGGCAAGGAGACCTGGTGCTGTCCATCGGCGGCACGCCCATCATCGACGGGCAGCAGTTGCGCGAAGAGATCCGCATGTCGGTCTCCGGCGACGAGCCTCGCGCGCAGTTGTGGCGCATCGAGCGCGGTGGCCGCCCGCTCGAGATCGAGGTGGCCCCCGAAGTTCGCATGGAGGGTGGGGTCGCGATCGGACGGGTCGGTGCATACGTTGGCGCCGCGCCGGAGATGGTCACCGTGCGCCAGGGCCCGCTGGACGGCCTGTGGATGGGCGCCGTGCGCACCTGGGAGGTCTCGGCCCTCACGGTCCGCATGATGGGCCGAATGGTGATCGGCGAGGCCTCGCTCAAGAACCTGAGCGGGCCGCTGACCATTGCCGACTACGCCGGCAAGTCGGCCAGCCTCGGCCTGACCCAGTACCTCGGCTTCCTGGCCCTGATCAGCGTCAGCCTGGGTGTGCTCAACCTGATGCCGCTCCCGGTCCTCGATGGGGGACACCTGATGTATTATCTTTGGGAGGGCCTCACGGGTCGCGGCGTGTCCGACGCATGGATGGAACGGCTTCAGCGCGGTGGCATCGCACTGCTGCTGCTCATGATGTCGATCGCGCTCTTCAACGACGTGACGCGGCTCTTTGGTTAACTTTCTTTCAGGCCGCGCGCCGTCGGTCAACTCTCAGATGAAAACAAGATACAACCGCTTCCGTCTGCGCAGCGTGGTCGTCATGGTGGCCGGAGCGGTTGCCGCATTTGCGGCCTGGGCGGTCGAGCCCTTCACCATTCGCGACATCCGGGTCGAGGGCCTTCAGCGGGTCGAGCCCGGGACGATCTTCGCATCCATGCCCATCCGCGTCGGCGAAACCTACACCGACGACCGTGGCTCCGCCGCCATCCGGGCGTTGTTCGACCTCGGCCTGTTCAAGGATGTGCGCATCGACGTCAACGACAACGTCGTCGTCGTGATCGTCGAGGAACGGCCCACGGTCGCCGGCGTGGACTTCGTCGGGGCGAAGGAATTCGACAAGGACGCGCTGGTCAAGTCGCTGCGCGAGGTCGGCCTGGCCGATGGCCGCCCGTACGACAAGGCACTGACCGACCGTGCCGAACAGGAGCTCAAGCGCCAGTACGTCAGCCGCAGCCTGTACAACGCCGAGGTGGTCACCACCGTCACGCCGATCGAGCGCAACCGTGTCAACCTGACGTTCACCGTCACCGAAGGTGCGCCTGCGCGCATCAAGGACATCCGCATTGTCGGCAACCAGGCCTTCAGCGAATCCACGCTGCGCGGCCTGTTCGATCTCGACACCGGCGGCTGGCTGAGCTGGTACACCAAGTCGGACCAGTACGCGCGCGCCAAGCTCAACGCCGACCTGGAGACGCTGCGGTCGTACTACCTGCAGCGCGGCTACCTGGAGTTCCGCATCGATTCCACCCAGGTCGCCGTGTCGCCGGACCGGGAAGACCTGACGCTGACCATCAACGTCACCGAGGGCCAGAAGTACGTGGTCTCGGGCGTCAAGCTCGCCGGCAACTACCTCGGCCGCGACGACGAGTTCAAGTCGCTGATCACCATCGAGCCGGGCGAGCCGTACAACGCCGAGCAGGTCACCGAGACGACCAACGCATTTACCGACTATTTTGGAAGCTTCGGCTACGCTTTCGCTCGCGTGCAGGCCCGTCCGGAGATCGACCGCACCAACAACCGCGTGGCGCTGGTCATCCAGTCCGACCCGGTCCGCCGCGTGTACGTGCGCCGCCTCAACATCAGCGGCAACAACCGCACGCGCGATGAAGTCATCCGCCGCGAATTCCGCCAGTACGAGGCCTCCTGGTACGACGGCGACCGCATCAAGCTGTCGCGCGACCGTGTGAACCGCCTGGGCTTCTTCACCGACGTCAACATCGAGACGCAGGAGGTGCCGGGCACCCCCGACCAGGTCGACCTGTCGGTTTCCGTGGTCGAGAAGCCCACCGGCGCGCTGCAACTGGGCGCCGGCTTCTCCACCGCGGAGAAGGTGTCGTTCAGCTTCGGGATCCAGCAGGAGAACGTGTTCGGTTCGGGCAACTACCTCGGCCTGAACGTGAACACCAGCAAGTACAACCGGGTCATCCAGCTGACCAGCACCGACCCGTACTTCACCAAGGAAGGCATCTCGCGGACCTTCGATCTGTACTACCGCACCACGCGCCCGTACTACACGGAAGACGGCGACTACCGCCTGATCAACGAAGGCGGAACGCTGCGCTTCGGCGTGCCGTTCAGTGAAGTCGACACCGTCTACTTCGGTGCCGGCCTGGAGCGCTACAGCTTCGAGCCCGGCTCCAACCTGGCCTCGCAGACGCCCGAGGCCTACCGCAACTACTTCGGCTGCCAGCTGAGCGGCGGCTATGTCACGTCGTGCGACAACGACAGCGTCTGGGGCATCCCGCTGACCATCGGCTGGTCGCGCGATTCGCGCGACAGCGCCCTGTCGCCGACCAGGGGCCGGGTGCAGCGCGCCGGTGTCGAGATCGGCTCGGCCGGCGACATGAAGTACTACAAGGGCAGCTATCAGATCCAGCAGTACATCCCGCTGAACAAGCAGTACACGCTGGCATTCTTCGGTGACCTGGGGTACGGCAAGGCGTACGGCGACAATATTTATCCGATCTTCAAGAACTTCTACGCCGGTGGCCTGGGGTCGATCCGCGGTTTCGAGCAGAACTCGCTGGGCCCGCGCGACGGCGTCACGACGGCTGCGCTGGGCGGCACCAAGAAGGCGGTCTTCAACGCCGAGATCAGCACGCCGTTCCCGGGGGCCGGCAACGACCGCACGCTGCGCATGTACGGCTTCGTCGACGTCGGCAACGTGTTCACCGACCGCCTGGACGGCCAGACCGATGCGCAATGGAGCGCCCAGAAGAAGCTGCGCGCCTCGGCCGGCATCGGCATCAGCTGGGTTTCGCCGCTCGGGCCGCTGCGGCTGGCCTATGCCGTTCCGCTCCAGTACCAGGATGAGGAAGTGGGGATTGAGGGCCAGGCGGGCTATATCCCCGAGGATAGAATTCAGCGCATTCAATTCCAGATCGGAACCTCCTTCTGATGACTCATCTGTTCCGCGCCGCTGCAGTGCTGGTTTCCGCGCTAGCGCTGTGCGGCAGCCCGGCCCAGGCCGAGGATTTCCGGGTCGGCTTCGTCAATCCGGACCGCGTGCTGCGCGAAGCGCAGCCGGCCAAGGCGGCCCAGGCCAAGCTGGAAGCTGAGTTCACCAAGCGCGACAAGGACCTGCAGGCCCAGGGCGAAGCCCTGAAGGCTGCGTCGGAGCGCTTCGAGCGCGAGGCGCCGACCTTGTCGGAGTCGCAGCGAATGCAGCGCCAGCGCGCCCTGATCGACCAGGACCGCGAGTTCCAGCGCAAGCGCCGGGAGTTCCAGGAGGACCTCAACGCCCGCAAGAACGAAGAGCTCCAGGCTGTCTACGAGCGCGCCAACCGCGTGATCAAGCAGATCGCAGAAGCGGACCGCTACGACGCGATCCTGCAGGAGGCGATCTACATCAACCCCAAGCACGACATCACCGACAAGGTGATCCGGGCGCTGAACGCCTACAGCGCTGTCGGCGATCCGGCGCCTGGCGCGAGCAGGTAAGGGCCGCTTCGGCCCGAAAACGCCACGTGGCATTGCAACTGGCAGCCATCGTTGACGCCCTCGGTGGCGAGTTGCACGGCGACGGTGCGCGCGCCATCGAGCGGCTGGCGCCACTGCAAAGCGCCACGCCCGAGGCGCTGACCTTCCTGTCCAATCCCAGGTTCCAGAAGGATCTGGCGGCCTCGAAGGCGGGATGCGTCATCGTGTCGCCGCCTGCCGAGGATGCGGCCAAGGTGCGTGGCGACTACATCCTCACGCCCGATCCCTACCTCTACTTCGCCCGCCTGACGCAACTGTGGAAGGCGCATCATGCGCCGCCGCCGGAAGCGCGCATCCACCCGAGCGCGGTCGTCCACCCCCAGGCCGAGGTCGACGAGACCGCCGCGATCGGGCCGCTGTGCGTGGTCGGGCGCGGTGCGCGCATCGGGGCCGGCACGGTGCTCAAATCCGGCGTCACCGTCAGCGAAGGCTGCGTCATCGGCGCGCGGTGCCTGGTGCATCCGGGCGTCGTCATCGGCGCCGACGGCTTCGGCCTGGCGCCTTCCGCGGACGGCTGGGTCAAGATCGAGCAACTCGGCGCGGTGCGCATCGGCGACGATGTCGAGATCGGTGCCAATACCTGCATCGACCGGGGCGCGCTGGAGGACACCGTCATCGAGGACGGCGTCAAGCTCGACAACCTCATCCAGATCGGCCACAACGTGCACATCGGGCGCAACACCGCGATGGCGGGATGCTCGGCGGTGGCCGGCAGCGCGCACATCGGCGCCAACTGCACCATCGCCGGCGCCGGCATGGTGCTCGGCCACCTGACGCTGGCCGACGGCGTGCACGTATCGGCCGCGTCGCTGGTCACCCGATCAATCCTCAAGCCGGGCCAGTACACCGGCGTGTTTCCCATCGACGACAATGCGTCATGGGAGAAAAACGCCGCGACGCTGCGGCACCTGCATTCGCTGCGGGAGCGTGTCAAGGCCCTGGAAAAGGCCCTCGCGCAGAACGACAAGACATCATGACGACGACGCTCGACATTCATCAGATCCTCAAACTGCTGCCGCATCGCTACCCGTTTCTGCTCGTTGACCGGGTGATCGGCATGGAGAAGGGCAAGCACATCACGGCCTTGAAGAACGTGACGATGAACGAGCCCTTCTTCAACGGCCATTTTCCGCACCGCCCGGTGATGCCCGGCGTGCTGATGCTCGAGGCCATGGCACAGGCGGCGGCGCTGCTTTCGTTCCGCTCGCTGGACATCGTGCCCGACGAAAACATGGTCTATTACTTCGCGGCCATCGACGGTGCGCGCTTCAAGCGCCCCGTCGAGCCGGGCGACCAGCTCACGCTGGAGGTCGAGATCGAGCGCGTGAAGGCCGGCATCTCCAAGTTCCGCGGGCGCGCGCTGGTGGGCGAGGAACTCGCCTGCGAGGCGCAGCTGATGTGCGCCATGCGCCAGATCAACTGAGGCATGCGCGAGACCCGCGTGCAATCGGCCGCATGACGCAGATCCACCCGACGGCCATCGTCGATCCGGCGGCCCAGCTCGACAGCAGCGTTTCCGTCGGACCGTACTCCGTGATCGGGCCCAAGGTGCGCATCGGGGCCGGCACCACCATCGGCCCGCATTGCGTGATCGACGGCCGCACCACCATCGGCCGCGACAACCATTTTTTTCAGTTCGGCTCCATCGGCGCGCAGCCGCAGGACAAGAAGTACGCAGGAGAAGACACCGAACTGGTGATCGGCGACCGCAACACGGTTCGCGAGTTCTGCACCTTCAACCTTGGCGTTCCCCAGGCAGGCGGAGTCACGCGCATCGGCGACGACAACTGGATCATGGCCTACACCCACGTGGCGCACGATTGCCTGATCGGCAACCACACCACGCTGGCCAACAACACGACGCTGGCCGGCCACGTCGTGCTGGGCGATTGGGTGACGGTCGGCGGGCTCACCGGCATCCACCAGTTCGTGAAGATCGGCGCGCACGCCATGATCGGCTTTGCCAGTGCCGTCGCGCAGGATGTGCCGCCGTTCATGCTGGTGGACGGCAATCCGCTGGCCGTGCGCGGGTTCAATGCCGTAGGCCTGAAGCGCCGCGGATTCGGGCCCAAGCGGCTGGCCGCCGTCAAGCAGATGCATCGGCTGCTCTATCGGGAGGGCCGCACGCTGGATGACGCGCGTGCCGCGATTCGCGCCCTGGCCGATGCGTCGCCGGAGGCTGCGCCCGACTCGGCGCTGATGGACGCCTTCCTGGCCGACGCCACGCGCGGCATTGCCCGCTGAGGCGCGCCGCCCATGGATACGCAGCAGCAGCGGCAGTTCGCGCTGGTCGCGGGCGAGGCTTCCGGAGACCTCCTGGCCGGCCTGATGCTCGACGGACTGCGTGCGCGCTGGCCGGGCATGCAGGCAGCCGGCATCGGGGGTCCGCAGATGCTCGCGCGCGGGTTCGAGAGCTGGTGGCCCCAGGAGAAACTGGCGGTGCGTGGCTACATCGAGGTGCTGCGACACTACCCTGAGATTGCCGGCATCCGTCGCCAGCTCAAGGCGCGCCTGCTGCGCGAACGGCCCGACATCTTCATCGGCGTGGATGCGCCCGACTTCAATCTCGACCTCGAGGCCGGCCTGCGCGCCAGTGGCGTGCGCACGGCGCATTTCGTCTGCCCGTCGATCTGGGCCTGGCGGCCGGAACGCATCGAGAAGATCCGCGCGGCCGCCGACCATGTCCTGTGCATTTTCCCCTTCGAGCCCGACCTGCTGGCGCGGCATGGCGTGGCCGGCAGCTACGTCGGCCATCCGCTGGCACAGGTGATTCCGATGCAGCCGGACCGGGCGGCAGCCCGCGCGGCCCTGGGGCTCGACGCGCAGGCGCCGGTGGTGGCGCTGCTTCCGGGCAGCCGCCTGTCGGAGCTGCGCTACATCGCCCCGCGCTTTCTGCAGGCAGCCGCGCGCATGCGCGCCGACGAAGCGGGCTTGCAGTTCGTGCTGCCAACGCTGCCGTCGCTGATGCCGCAGGCGCGCCAGATGGTCGACGCGGCCGGCCTGGCCGGGCAGGTGTTGCTGACCCAAGGCCGTTCGCACGAGGTTCTGGCCGCCTGCGACGTCACGCTGATCGCCAGCGGCACCGCCACGCTGGAGGCGGCCCTCTTCAAGCGGCCAATGGTCATCGCCTACACGATGAACCATCTGACCTGGCGGCTGATGGTGCGCAAGCAGTTGCAACCCTGGATCGGATTGCCGAATATCCTGTGCCAGGAATTCGTCGTGCCCGAATTGATCCAGGACCAGGCCTCGCCCGAGGCGCTGGCCCGCGCGACGCTGGAATGGCTGCGTTCACCCGCGAAGGTGAGCCAACTGCAACAACGATTCACTGCGCTGCACGACGAATTGCGGCGCGATACGCCCACACTTTGCGCCGATGCGATCGAGAAAGTTCTTGCAGGCTAAGCAAGTCAGCCTGACCTGGGATGTGCCAGGCCTGGTCGCCGGCGTGGACGAGGCCGGGCGTGGCCCGCTGGCCGGCCCGGTGGTGGCCGCGGCCGTGATCCTGGACGAGCGCCGCCCGATCCGCGGTCTGGCCGACTCCAAGCAGCTCACCGCCCTCAAGCGCGAGCGCCTCTACGACCTGATCATGGAGCGGGCCCTGTGCTGTTCGGTGGCGCAGGCCAGCGTGGAGGAGATCGACACCCACAACATTCTGCAGGCGACCATGCTGGCCATGCGCCGTGCCGTGGTCGGCCTGCGCCTGAAGCCCGGCAAGGTGCTGGTCGACGGCAACCGGCTTCCGGTGCTCGACGTGCTGGCCGAGGCGGTGGTGGGCGGCGATGCGCTGGTCAAGTCCATTTCCGCCGCATCCATCCTCGCCAAGGTGCACCGGGACCGCCTGTGCGCGCAGTTGCACGAGGAATTCCCGCACTACGGTTTTGCCGCCCACAAGGGCTACGGCACGCCTGAGCACCTGGAGGCGCTGCGGACCCATGGTGCCTGCGTGCACCATCGGCGCTCGTTCGCGCCGGTCGCCGCCGCGCCGCTTTGGCAACCGCCCGTTTCGATGACGCCGGAGCCGTTGTCCTCCACCCAGCCCGTGCGGCCGATGCCGCTGGAGCAGGCGGCGGCGCCATGAGCGAAACCGGCCCCACCCGCATCAGTTCGCGCGACAACCCGCTGCTCAAGGAACTGCGCCGCCTGGCGCAGGACGCTGGCGCCTACCGGCGGCTGGGCCGCGTCTGGATCGAGGGCGATCACCTGTGCCGGGCGGCGCGCCAGCGCGGCCTGAAGCCGGCCATCGCCGTCTTCACCGAATCCTTCTGGCCGCAGGCGCAGCACGAATGGGACGGCTACGCCGAGCGCACGGTGGTGCTGCCGGATGCGCTGCTCCACGACGTCAGCGGCCTCGAATCGCCGGCGCCCATGGGCTTCGTCATCGATGCGCCGGCGCCGCCGGCGGTGCAGGACGGCGTGCCCACGGTGGTGCTGGACCGGCTGCAGGACGCCGGCAACGTCGGATCGGTGCTGCGCAGCGCCGCAGCCTTCGGCTTCGCGCAGGTGGTCGCCCTGAAAGGCACGGCAGCGCTCTGGTCGCCCAAAGTGCTGCGCGCCGGCATGGGCGCCCATTTCGGCCTGCGGCTCATCGAGGGCGCGCAACTGCCGGATCTGGCGCCGCTCACCATGCCGATGCTGGCGACCAGCTCACATGCGGGGCAATGGCTTCATGAGGCGCAATCGGCGCGCAATCTGCCGCACCCGTGCGCCTGGTTGCTCGGGCATGAAGGGCAGGGCCTTTCACCCGCGCTGCAGGCGCGCGCCACGCTCCACATTCGCATTGCGCAGCCCGGCGGCGAGGAGTCTCTCAACGTGGCTGCGGCGGCGGCGATTTGCCTGCACGCCAGTGCGGCCATGGCGGTCGGATCGCCATAGAAACGCGAATGGCCCGGCTATAATAGGCGGCTTTCCCGCTCGAACCTCAGCCCACCGCGCACGCCACGCCACTCCTTCGACGAAAGTTGCAAGCCCGAGTTGTCTCTTGGGTTCGCTGTGGGCCACCATCCATCCGGAGAACCCAGTGCTTTTGTCCCTCAAGGGAGCCTTCCCGCCCGCCATCCTGGCGCTCGCAGACGGCACGGTCTTTCTCGGCAATTCGATCGGCGCCACCGGCGCCACAGTGGGTGAGGTGGTGTTCAACACCGCCATCACCGGCTACCAGGAAATCCTCACCGACCCCAGCTACTGCCAGCAGATCGTCACGCTGACGTATCCGCACATCGGCAACTACGGCGTCAACGATGAGGACATCGAAGCCGACAAGATCCACGCCGCGGGCCTGATCATTCGCGACCTGCCCCTCGTGGCGTCCAACTTCCGAAGCTCGTCCACCCTGTCGCAGTACCTCGTGCGCAGCGGCACGGTCGCCATCTCGAACGTCGACACGCGCAAGCTGACCCGGCACCTGCGCACCAATGGCGCCCAGAACGGCTGCATCCTCGGCCTGGCCGAGGGCGAGTCGGTGACGCAGGCCCTGATCGACAAGGCCATCGACGCGGCCAAGGCGGCTCCGGCAATGGTCGGCCTGGACCTCGCCAAGGTGGTGTCCGTGCCGCAGACCTACGAATGGACGCAGACCGAGTGGAAGCCCGGTGTGGGCTATGGCGTGCAGATCACGCCCCGGTTCCACGTCGTGGCCTACGACTTCGGCATCAAGAAGAACATCCTGCGCATGCTGGCACAGCGCGGCGCCCGCGTCACCGTGGTGCCGGCCAAGACGCCCGCGGCCGACGTGCTCAAGCTCAAGCCCGACGGCATCTTCCTGTCGAACGGTCCCGGCGACCCGGAGCCGTGCGACTACGCCATCGACGCCACGCGCGAACTGATCGACACGGGCATCCCGACCTTCGGGATCTGCCTGGGCCACCAGATCATGGCGCTGGCGTGCGGCGCCAAGACCTTCAAGATGAAGTTCGGCCATCACGGCGCCAACCATCCCGTGAAGGACCTGGACAGCGGCCACGTGGCCATCACCAGCCAGAACCACGGCTTCGCGGTGGACGAGAAGACCTTGCCGGCCAACATGCGGCCCACCCACGTGAGCCTGTTCGACGGCACGCTGCAAGGGCTGGCGCGCACCGATCGCCCCGCTTTCTGCTTCCAGGGACACCCGGAGGCTTCGCCCGGTCCGCAGGACCTCGGGTACCTGTTCGATCGCTTCACGGCACTCATGGAAAAACACAAGTCGGAGGCTGTGAATGCCTAAGCGTACGGATATCCGCAGCATCCTCATCATTGGCGCGGGCCCGATCATCATCGGCCAGGCGTGCGAGTTCGACTACTCCGGCGTGCAGGCCTGCAAGGCGCTGCGCGAGGAGGGCTACAAGGTCATCCTGATCAACAGCAACCCGGCGACGATCATGACCGACCCGGCCACGGCCGACGTCACCTACATCGAGCCGATCACCTGGCCGACGGTCGAGAAGATCATCGCCAAGGAGCGGCCCGATGCCATCCTGCCCACCATGGGCGGGCAGACCGCGCTCAACTGCGCGCTCGACCTGTGGCGCCACGGCGTGCTCGACAAGTACAAGGTCGAGCTGATCGGCGCGACCCCGGAGGCCATCGACAAGGCCGAGGACCGCCTGAAGTTCAAGGACGCGATGACCAGGATCGGGCTGGGCTCGGCACGCTCGGGTATCGCGCACAGCATGGACGAGGCCTGGGGCGTGCAGAAGACCGTGGGCTTTCCGACCGTCATCCGCCCGAGCTTCACGCTGGGCGGCACCGGCGGCGGCATCGCCTACAACCCCGAAGAGTTCGAGACCATCTGCAAGCGCGGCCTGGAGGCCTCGCCCACCAACGAGTTGCTGATCGAGGAATCGCTGCTCGGCTGGAAGGAGTACGAGATGGAGGTGGTGCGCGACAAGGCGGACAACTGCATCATCGTGTGCTCGATCGAGAACCTCGACCCGATGGGCGTGCACACCGGCGACTCGATCACCGTGGCGCCGGCGCAGACGCTCACCGACAAGGAATACCAGGTCATGCGAGACGCCAGCCTGGCGGTGCTGCGCGAGATCGGCGTGGACACCGGCGGCTCGAACGTCCAGTTCTCGCTCAATCCGAAGGACGGGCGCCTGATCGTCATCGAGATGAACCCGCGCGTGTCGCGGTCCTCGGCACTGGCCTCCAAGGCCACCGGCTTCCCGATCGCCAAGGTCGCGGCCAAGCTGGCCGTGGGCTACACGCTCGACGAACTGCGCAACGAGATCACTGGCGGCGCCACGCCGACGAGCTTCGAGCCGTCGATCGACTATGTCGTCACCAAGATCCCGCGCTTCGCCTTCGAGAAGTTCCCGCAGGCCGACTCGCGCCTGACCACGCAGATGAAGTCGGTGGGCGAAGTGATGGCCATGGGCCGCACCTTCCAGGAGTCGTTCCAGAAGGCGCTGCGCGGGCTCGAGGTCGGCGTGGACGGCATGAACGAGAAGACGCAGGACCGCGAAGTGCTCGAGAAGGAACTGGGCGAGCCCGGGCCCGAGCGCATCTGGTATGTCGGCGACGCCTTCGCCCAGGGCATGTCGGTCGACGAGGTGCATGACCTCACGAAGATCGACAAGTGGTTCCTGGTGCAGATCGAGGAGATCGTCAAGATCGAGCTCGAGCTGGAATCGAAGAGCCTGGACGACATCGACGCGGCCACCTTGCTCATCCTCAAGCAGAAGGGCTTCTCCGACCGCCGGCTGGCCAGGCAGTTGCGCACCACGGACACCGCGGTGCGAGAGAAGCGCCGCGCACTGGGCGTGCGGCCGGTCTACAAGCGCGTGGACACCTGCGCGGCCGAGTTCGCCACCAACACGGCGTACATGTACTCCACGTACGAGCAGGAGTGCGAATCCGAGCCGACCGACAAGAAGAAGATCATGGTGCTGGGCGGCGGTCCGAACCGCATTGGCCAGGGCATCGAGTTCGACTACTGTTGCGTCCACGCGGCGCTGGCGATGCGCGAGGACGGCTACGAGACCATCATGGTCAACTGCAATCCCGAGACCGTCTCGACCGACTACGACACCTCCGACCGCCTGTACTTCGAGCCCTTGACGCTGGAAGACGTGCTGGAGATCGTCGACAAGGAAAAACCCACCGGCGTGATCGTGCAGTACGGCGGCCAGACGCCGCTGAAGCTCGCGCTCGACCTGGAGGCCAACGGCGTGCCGATCATCGGCACCAGCCCGGACATGATCGACGCGGCCGAGGACCGTGAGCGCTTCCAGAAGCTGCTGCACGAACTGGGCTTGCGCCAGCCGCCCAACGCCACCGCGCGCACCGAGAGCGAGGCGCTGGAGAAGGCCGCTTCCCTGGGCTATCCGTTGGTGGTGCGCCCCAGCTACGTGCTGGGCGGCCGGGCAATGGAGATCGTGCACGAGCAGCGTGACCTGGAGCGCTACATGCGCGAGGCGGTCAAGGTGAGCAACGACTCGCCGGTGCTGCTGGACCGCTTCCTGAACGACGCGGTCGAGTGCGACGTGGACTGCATCCGGGACGCCACCGGCGCCACCCTGATCGGCGGCGTGATGGAGCATATCGAGCAGGCCGGCGTGCACTCGGGCGACTCGGCGTGCTCGTTGCCGCCCTACAGCCTGCGCGCCGACACCGTGGCCGAACTCAAGCGCCAGAGCGCGGCCATGGCCAAGGCGCTGGGCGTCGTCGGACTCATGAACGTGCAGTTCGCCATCCAGGAAGTGGACGGCAAGGACGTCATCTACGTGCTGGAGGTCAATCCGCGTGCCTCGCGCACGGTGCCCTTCGTGAGCAAGGCGACGGGCATCCAGCTGGCCAAGGTGGCGGCGCGCTGCATGGCGGGGCGTTCGCTGGCCGAGCAGGGCGTCACGACGGAAGTGACGCCGCCTTACTTCAGCGTCAAGGAGGCCGTCTTCCCGTTCGTCAAGTTCCCCGGCGTCGACCCGATCCTCGGCCCGGAGATGAAGTCGACCGGCGAGGTCATGGGGGTGGGCAAGACGTTCGGCGAGGCCTTCGTCAAGTCGCAGCTGGGCGCCGGCACGCACCTGCCCAAGTCGGGCAAGGTCTTCATCTCGGTGAAGAACAACGACAAGCCGCGTGCGGTCGAGGTCGCGCGCGGCCTGGCGAAGCTGGGCTACGAGCTGGTCGCCACCAAGGGCACTGCCGTGGCCATCGAGGCGGCGGGCATCGCCTGCACCACGGTCAACAAGGTCACCGAGGGGCGACCACACATCGTGGACATGATCAAGAACAACGAGATCGCCCTCGTCATCAACACCGTGGAAGAGCGCCGCAACGCCATCACCGATTCGCGCCAGATCCGCACGTCGGCGCTGTTGGCACGGGTCAACATCATCACGACCATCTTCGGCGCCGAGGCAGCGGTGGAGGGCATGCAGTACCTGGACGAGCTCAGCGTGATCTCGGTGCAGGAAATGCACGCCCAGCTGGCGGCCGCCTGAGGCTGAAGGAAAGGCAGGGCGCGGCCATGGAAGCACAAGTCGTCACGATCGAACAGCAGGAATGGCAGGCGCTCGCGCCGGCGTCGCAAGAGGGCTGGATCGAGGCGCTGGAGGCGGGCAAGGTGCTGCTTTTCCCCTTCCTCGGCTTCACGCCGGAGCAGGGCGAGCAGCGACTTCTCGATCCGGCCGTGCTGGCCAAGGGCGTGCGCAACATCAGCCTGGACGCCAAGGGCAAGCTCAAGGGCGTCGAGGGTGCGGACGACGTCCAGCAGGCGGCCAATGCCATGATCGGGCGCTTTCGTGCACAGGCCATGGGGCTGATCGACCGCCTGCTGCCGGCCTACGGCCCGGCGCTGCGAATGGCGCCGACCAGCTTCAGGCCGATGCAGGTCGAAGGCCGGGCTCAGTCGTGGCGTGCCGACGACCGCCGCCTGCACGTGGACGCGTTTCCGTCGCGTCCCAACTACGGCGAGCGCATCCTGCGCGTGTTCACCAACCTGAACCCGCAAGGGGCGCCGCGGGTGTGGCGTGTGGGGGAGCCTTTCGAGGACGTCGCGCGGCGCTTCCTGCCGCGCAGCAAACCGTACTCGGCGTGGCAGGCCAGGCTGCTGCATCGCCTGCACGTGACCAAGTCGCTGCGCAGCGAATACGATCACCTCATGCTGCAGCTGCATGACGGCATGAAGTCCGATCTGGATTACCAGCGCGACAGCCCTCAGGAGACGGTGCCTTTTGCTCCGGGCACAACCTGGGTTTGTTTCTCGGACCAGACCTCCCACGCGGTCATGTCCGGGCAATTCATGATGGAACAGACCCTGCACCTGCCGGTCGCGAGCCAATACAATCCGGATTCGAGCCCACTGGGCATTCTGAGCCGCCTGACCGGCAGGAAGCTCATCTAGCGAGCTTCCTTTCGCGATCTCGCGAGAACCTGATACCGCCGAACGGCGACGTTCGGCGGTTTCGCTTTTTTGACGCCAAGCAAATTCAGAGACATGGCCACTACTTTCCCGATCACCAAGCGCGGGGCGGAGAAGCTCAAGGAAGAGCTGCACCGCCTCAAGACCGTCGAACGGCCGAACATCATCAACGCCATTGCCGAGGCGCGCGCGCAGGGCGACCTGAGCGAGAACGCCGACTACGATGCCGCCAAGGACCGACAGGGCTTCATCGAAGGGCGCATCCAGGAGATCGAGGGCAAGCTGTCGATCGCGCAAGTGATCGATCCCAGCGGCCTCGACGGCGGCGGCAAGGTGGTGTTCGGTGCCACCGTCGACCTGGAGGAGGAGGACTCCGGCGACGCGGTTCGCTACCAGATCGTCGGCGAGGACGAAGCCGACCTCAAGCAGGGCCTGATCAACGTCTCCAGCCCCATCGGCCGCGCGCTGATCGGCAAGGAAGAGGGCGACACCGCCGAAGTGCAGGCGCCTGGCGGCGTCAAGCGCTACGAGATCGTCTCCGTGCGCTACATCTGACCTTCGAGCCGACTTGTCCCGGAAGATGCGCGCATTGACCGAACGCCTGCCTGTCCTGGTCGCTGCCTTCTGGTGGGTGAGCCTGACGGTGGTGGGCTTCCTGGTCGTACCGCTGCTGTTCCAGCACCTGCCGACGCCCGCCATGGCGGGCAGCATGGCGGCGCACCTGTTTACCGCGCAGACCTGGGTATCGATTGCCTGCGCCGTGCTGCTGCTGGCGTTGTCGCGCAGTCAGAGCGAGGCCGCGCCTGCGGTCGACGCTGCCATCGTGTTCGTGATCCTGGGCCTGCTCCTGGCCCTGGTCGTGGAGTTCGGCATCGCGCCGCGCATCGTGGCGCGCCAGAACCTCAAGCTGTGGCATGCCGCTGGCAGCGGGCTGTATCTTGTCCAGTGGGCCTGTGCTGCCACGGTGCTGTGGCGGCTGCTGCGCCCATGCGCACCGCGCTGAGCCGCCGTCCTGAAGCCGGCGCAATGGACACACCGGCGCGTGCCGGCCTATTCGTGCCAGTGCTCGGCCACCCAGGTCGCCTGCCGGATGAAGCGGAATCGCCGGTTGCGACGGCCGGCGAGCGCATCGGGCGGATTGCATTCGCCATGGAACACCATGACCTTGGCACCCTCGGGCACGAAGGGGCGGCGCCAGTAGTTGCTCGGCCACAGCGGGATGCCATCGTACTTGAAGCTCGGGCACCAGGCGCTAGGCCAGTAGCGCAGCTTGCCTTTGCCGTGCAGGTAGTCCGAGAGGAAGGTCTGCTCGTTGCGGAAGCGCTTCCGAATGGCGACTTCGTTCTCGCGGAAGTAGTCCAGCACGTCGGTCAGCTCGCCGATCTGCCAGCGGTACACCGACGAGTTGCCGGTCACCCGCCAGGGGCGGCGGTAGTCCTTGATGATGAGGAACTCTCCGGGTTCGTCGAAGAATTCGTCCAGGCTCCCGACGACGACCAGGTCCAGGTCGAGGAACAGCGCGGGCCCGTACAGGCCGTACTTGTCGCGCAGGTCCGCGCTGAACGTGGTCAGCTTGCGCCAGGCGCGGTCGCGCACGCCGGGCAGTTCGGGCCGAATGGCCACCGGCGGAATCGGAAAGCAGTCGACCTCGGGACGGATGCCCACGGCATCGTCGGTCAGGCAGACGAACCGGAACTCGCCGCTCATGTGGCGGCGCGCCATGGCGTAGAGCTTGTTGACGTAATCGGGGCCGTACTTCGTGCCCCATTTCATGCACACGACATGGCGCATCGGTGCGACGCCGGCCGGCGGGGTCGAGGACATCGCCGGTGCGCTCAACCGAGTCCGCGCTTCTTGGACGAGACCTGCCGCGGCTTGGCGCGCTTGACGCTGCCGCCCGCCGTCAGGCGCTGGTTGCCCAGCACGCGCAGCGTCTTGATTTCCGGCTTCTGGCCCGCGCGCTTGGCGTACTTGAGCACCTTCACGTCGCGCGGCCCCGGCTTGCGGTCCTCGTCTTCGGCGCGTCGGGCCTTTTCCGGCTTGGGGCGCCAGAGCACGAGCAGCTTTCCGATATGCTGGATCGGCGCGGCGTCGAGTTCGTCCGCCAACGTCTTGAGCATGGCTTCGCGCGCCAGGCGGTCGTCGGAAAAGACCCGGATCTTGATCAGGCCGTGCGCCTTGAGCGCGGCGTCGGCTTCTTTCTTGACGGCCGGGGAGAGCCCGTCGCCACCGATCATCACGATCGGATCCAGGTGGTGGGCCTGCGCGCGGTATTCCTTGCGCTGGGCGGGGGTGAGTTCAATGGCGGACATGTACGTATTATCGGGCCCAGCATGAAGGTCAAGTCCAAAAGCAAGAAGATCAACAAGGCGTGGCTCAACGACCACGTCACGGACCCCTGGGTGCAACTCGCCCACCGGGAGGGCTACCGCGCGCGCGCGGCCTACAAACTCAAGGAAATCGACGAGACGCTGGGGTTGGTCAAGCCCGGCCACGTGGTGGTCGACCTCGGCTCGACGCCCGGGGCCTGGAGCCAATACCTGCGCCGGCGCCTGTCGCCCGGCGGGGCGGCGGTCGGCGAGCTCGACGGCGCAATCATCGCCCTCGACCTGCTGCCCATGGAGCCGATCGAAGGCGTGCAGTTTCTGCAAGGCGATTTCCGGGAAGATGAGATGCTGGCCCGGCTGGAGGCCGCCATGGGCGGGCGGCGCGCTAACCTGGTGGTGTCCGACATGGCGCCCAACCTTTCGGGCATTGCATCGGCGGACGCCGCACGCATTACCCACCTGATCGAACTGGCCGTGGAATTCGCGCGCCAGCACCTGCATCCGGACGGGGCGCTGGTGGCAAAGGTATTTCATGGTGGCGGCTACGACGAGCAGGTGCGCCTTTTCAAAACGCATTTCCGCATCGTGAAGCCGATCAAGCCCAAGGCGTCGCGGGACCGTTCCTCCGAGACGTTCCTCGTCGGAATCGGGCTCAAACCCTTGCAGTGAGCCGAGATTGTGGAGAAATGTGACCCAAACCCTTGTAGGGGCCGTGGGTGCAGGGGTTTTACAGAGTTTTGCAGCTTGAAAAGCCTAAAATGGAGGCCAAATGCCGGGCTGAGGCTGTCGTCAATTGGCGCTGCCCCGGCATTTCGCCTTTCTAGATTTCCCGACTGGAGCGTCGTTTGAACAATCAGTGGTTTTCGAAGGTCGCCGTGTGGCTCGTGATCGCCATGGTGCTGTTCACTGTGTTCAAGCAGTTTGACACCCGTGGCGCCGCAGGCGCCGGCTACGTGGGCTATTCCGATTTCCTGGAAGACGTCCGCGCCAATCGCATCAAGAGCGCCACCATCCAGGAAGGACAGGGCGGCAGCGAGATCGTCGCCGTCACCAACGACGACCGCAAGGTGCGCACCACCGCGACCTACCTCGATCGCGGCCTGGTCGGCGACCTGATCCGCTACAACGTCAAGTTCGATGTCAAGCCGCGCGAGGAAGGCTCCCTGCTCATGACCTTGCTGGTCAGCTGGGGCCCGATGCTGCTGCTGATCGGCGTATGGGTGTACTTCATGCGCCAGATGCAGGGCGGCGGCAAGGGTGGCGCCTTCAGCTTCGGCAAGAGCAAGGCCCGCATGCTGGACGAAAACAGCAACCAGGTCACCTTCGCCGACGTCGCCGGTTGCGACGAGGCCAAGGAAGAAGTCAAGGAAGTCGTGGACTTCCTGAAGGACCCGGCAAAGTTCCAGAAGCTCGGTGGGCGCATTCCGCGCGGCCTGCTGCTCGTCGGCCCGCCCGGCACCGGCAAGACGCTGCTGGCGAAGTCCATCGCCGGCGAAGCCAAGGTGCCGTTCTTCTCCATCTCGGGTTCGGATTTCGTCGAGATGTTCGTCGGCGTGGGCGCTGCCCGCGTGCGCGACATGTTCGAGAACGCTAAGAAGAACGCGCCGTGCATCATCTTCATCGATGAAATCGACGCCGTCGGCCGCCAGCGTGGTGCCGGCCTCGGCGGCGGCAACGACGAGCGCGAGCAGACGCTCAACCAGATGCTGGTCGAGATGGACGGCTTCGAGACCAACCTCGGCGTAATCGTGGTTGCGGCCACCAATCGTCCCGACATTCTCGACGCTGCGCTGCTGCGCCCGGGCCGCTTCGACCGCCAGGTCTACGTGACGCTGCCCGACATCCGCGGCCGCGAACAGATCCTCAATGTGCACATGCGCAAGGTGCCGCTCGGCCAGGACGTCAGCGCCAGCATCATCGCGCGCGGCACGCCGGGCATGAGCGGTGCGGACCTGGCCAACCTGTGCAACGAGGCCGCCCTGATGGCCGCCCGCCGCAGTGCGCGCGTGGTCGAGATGCAGGACTTCGAGCGCGCCAAGGACAAGATCTTCATGGGTCCCGAGCGCAAGAGCATGGTGATGCCCGAGGAAGAGCGCCGCAACACGGCCTACCACGAGTCGGGCCATGCGCTGATCGGCAAGCTGCTGCCCAAGTGCGATCCGGTCCACAAGGTCACCATCATTCCGCGCGGGCGTGCGCTGGGCGTCACCATGAGCCTGCCCGAGAACGACCGCTACAGCTACGACCGCGAGTACATGCTCAACCAGATCAGCATGCTGTTCGGCGGGCGCATCGCGGAAGAAGTGTTCATGCACCAGATGACCACCGGTGCTTCCAACGACTTCGAGCGTGCCACCAACCTGGCGCGTGACATGGTCATGAAGTACGGCATGAGCGAATCGCTCGGCCCGATGGTCTACGCGGAGAACGAGGGCGAAGTGTTCCTGGGCCGCTCGGTCACCAAGACGACCAACATGAGCGAGGCCACGATGCAGAAGGTGGACGCCGAGGTGCGCCGCATCATCGACGAACAATACGTGCTGGCGCGACGCCTGATCGAGGAGAACCAGGACAAGATGCACGCCATGGCCAAGGCGCTGCTGGAATGGGAAACCATCGATTCCGAACAACTCGACGACATCCTCGCCGGGCGCGACCCGCGTCCTCCCAAGGACTGGACGCCGCGTACCCCGCCCTCGGGCGGCGGTAGCGGCAGCGGCGGCGCGCCGGCGGTCAAGCCCGATCCGGCACCGACAGCCGCCTGATGCAGGCACACCAGGACGGATCGGAAAACGGGGCCTCGCGCCCCGTTTTTCATGATGGGGCGCCAGCAGCTGCGCCCCATTGGCGCACGGCACGCTTCGAGATCGACCTCTCGCGCCCGCGCGTGATGGGCATCGTCAACGTCACGCCCGATTCGTTCTCGGACGGCGGTACCTGCGACACGCCTTCCAGCGCCTTGCGCCATTGCGAGCAGCTTCTGCGCGAGGGTTGCGACATCCTCGACATCGGCGGCGAATCGACACGGCCGGGCAGCCCGGCCGTGCCCCTGGCCGAAGAACTGGCGCGCGTGCTGCCGGTTCTCAAGGAGGCCTTGCGCCTTGGCGTGCCCATATCGGTCGACACGTACAAGGCGCAGGTAATGCAGGCTGCGCTGGATACAGGCGCCGACATCATCAATGACATCTGGGCCTTGCGGCAGCCCGGTGCGCTGGAGGCGGTGGCGAAGCATCCCGGCTGCGGCGTCTGCCTGATGCACATGCACCGCGATCCGCAAACCATGCAGGTGGCGCCGATGCAGGGCTCCGTTCTGGCGCCGGTGCGGGCGTTCCTGCACGATCGGGCCGAGGCGCTGCGGGCCGCAGGCGTGCTGTCGGCGTGCGTCGTGCTCGATCCCGGCTTCGGCTTCGGCAAGACGGTGGCGCAGAACTTCGAACTGTTGGCGCAACAGGGCGAACTGCTGGCGCTCGGCTACCCGCTGCTGGCCGGCTGGTCGCGCAAGTCATCGCTCGGAGCGGTCACCGGGATCGATGTGCCGTCGCAGCGCATGGTCCCCAGCGTGGCCGCCGCGCTGCTGGCGGCAGAGCGCGGCGCGCGCGTGCTGCGCGTGCATGACGTGGCGCAGACCGTGTCCGCGCTGGCGGTTTGGCAAGCCATGCACGATCACGCGTAGTTCTTGGCGACGCCCGGCCGATCGTGCCGGCGGGCGAGGGACAATCGGGGGCAGGAGAAGCTAACAACATGACTCGTCAATATTTCGGCACCGATGGCATCCGTGGCACCGTCGGACAGCCACCCATCACCCCTGATTTCGTCCTGCGGCTGGCGCACGCGGTGGGTCGCGTACTCAAGAAGAGCGAAGACCGGCCCGTCGTGCTGATTGGCAAGGACACGCGCATCTCCGGCTACATGCTCGAGAGCGCGCTCGAATCGGGCTTCAATTCGGCTGGCGTGGACGTGGTGCTGCTCGGGCCGCTGCCGACGCCCGGCGTGGCCTATCTCACGCGCGCCCAGCGCGCCAGCCTTGGCGTGGTCATCAGCGCGAGCCACAACGCCTATCCGGACAACGGCATCAAGTTCTTCAGCGCGCAGGGGACCAAGCTCGACGACGCCTGGGAAACCGCGGTCGAAGCCCTGCTGGAAGAACCTCCGCAATGGGTCGACTCGGCCAATCTCGGCCGCGCCCGCCGCCTGAACGATGCCACCGGGCGCTACACCGAATTCTGCAAGAGCACGTTCGCCAACGACCTGAGCCTGCGCGGCATGAAGCTGGTGATCGATTCGGCGCACGGCGCGGCCTACCAGGTCGCGCCCCAGGTCTTCCATGAACTCGGCGCCGACGTGAGCGCCATCGGCGGTGCGCCGGACGGACTCAACATCAACAAGGACGTCGGGGCCACCCACCCCAAGGCATTGATCGAGGCAGTCAAGGCGCAGGGCGCGCACTACGGCATCGCGCTCGACGGCGACGCCGATCGCCTGCAACTGGTGGATGCGAGCGGACGCCTGTTCAACGGCGACGAGTTGCTCTACCTGATGGTCAAGGATCGCCTGGATCGCGGCGAGAAGGTCGCCGGCGTCGTGGGAACGCTGATGACCAACAAGGCGGTCGAAGTGGCCCTGCGCGGCCTGGGCGTGGCGTTCGTGCGCGCCAAGGTTGGAGACCGCTACGTGCTCGAGGAACTGGACAAGCACGGCTGGCTGCTCGGCGGCGAAGGCTCCGGCCACCTGCTCGCACTCGACAGGCAGACCACCGGCGACGGCGTCGTCAGCGCGCTGCAGGTGTTGCAGGCCTGCGTCCGCAGCGGCAGGACGGTGGCGCAACTGCTGGACGGACTCACGCTTTTCCCGCAGGTGCTCATCAACGTGCGTCTGACGCCCGGCCAGGACTGGAGGGGCAACTGCGAGCTGGCGGAAGCCTCCGAACAGGCCGAGATCGAACTGGGAGACACCGGCCGCGTGCTGATCCGCCCCAGCGGCACGGAGCCGCTGCTTCGCGTGATGGTCGAGGCGCGGGACGCCGCCAAGGCGGAGGGTTGGGCGCAGCGGATTGCCGCGACGCTCGCATGATCGAGGTCCTGCTGGCGGACTATGCGCGGCCCATGCACGCGCAGGCGCTGGTCGACCTGCTCGACCACTACGCCAGCGACCCGGCGGGCGGCGGCGCGGCACTGGCCCCCGGCGTGCGCGAGCGTCTGGTGGACGAGCTGGCGCGTCGCGCGACGGCCTTCAGCGTGCTGGCCTTCCACGACCAGGTGCCGGTCGGCCTGGTGAACTGCTTCGAGGGCTTTTCCACCTTTGCCTGTCGCCCGCTGGTGAACGTTCACGACGTCGTGGTGCGCGACGGCCACCGCGGCCGGCGTATCGCGCAGCGGATGCTGGCATGCGTCGAAACGGAAGCAAGGCGCCGTGGCGCCTGCAAGCTCACGCTGGAGGTGCTCAGCGGCAATGCCAGCGCCATCCGCGCCTACGAGCGCGAGGGCTTCGAGGGCTATCGCCTCGACCCGGCTTTCGGCACCGCGACCTTCATGCAGAAGAAGCTTTAGCCGCAGGCACGGCGTCGGGCAGAGGCGGGCTCAGAAGCGGGGTCAGAAGCGCGTGACGGGCGGTTCGTCCTGCCTGCCGGTGCCCCACTTGCCCAGTTCCCACTTGGCAATGGCATTGCGGTGCACCTCGTCCGGGCCGTCGGCGAAGCGCAGCGTGCGGGCGTGGGCATAGGCCGAGGCGAGCGGAAAGTCGTCGCTCATGCCGCCGCCACCATGCACCTGCATGGCCCAGTCGATCACCTGGCATGCCATGTTCGGCGCCACCACCTTGATCATGGCAATGTCGGTTTTGGCGACCTTGTTGCCGGCCACGTCCATCAGCCACGCCGCCCTGAGCGTGAGCAGGCGCGCCATGTCGATGCGGCAGCGCGCCTCGGCGATGCGCTCCTGCGTGACGGTCTGGGCCGCCACGGTCTTGCCGAACGCCACGCGTGCGGACGCACGCTTGCACATCAGCTCGAGGGCGCGCTCGGCCAGGCCGATCAGGCGCATGCAATGGTGGATGCGGCCCGGCCCCAGGCGGCCCTGGGCGATCTCGAAGCCACGGCCTTCGCCCAGCAGCATGTTGGCGGCCGGCACGCGCACATTCTCGAAATACATCTCCATGTGGCCGTGCGGTGCGTCGTCGTAGCCCATCACGTTGAGGGGGCGCACGATGCGGATGCCCGGTGCATCGGCCGGCACCACGATCATGCTCTGCTGCGAGTGCTTCGGCGCCTCCGGGTCGCTCTTGCCCATGGTGATGAAGACGGCGCAGCGTGGATCTCCGGCGCCGGAGATCCACCACTTGTGGCCGTTGATGACGTACTCGTCCCCCTGGCGCTCGACGCGGGTGCAGATGTTCGTGGCGTCGCTGGAGGCGACCTCCGGCTCGGTCATGGCGAACGCAGAGCGGATCTCGCCTTCGAGCAGCGGCTTGAGCCAGCGCGCCTTGATCTCGTCGGAGCCGTAGCGGGCGATGGTCTCCATGTTGCCGGTGTCGGGCGCCGAGCAGTTGAACACCTCCGGCGCCCACGGCACACGACCCATGATCTCGGCCAGCGGCGCGTACTCCAGGTTCGTCAGGCCCGCGCCCTCATACCCGGAGACCGACGCGCTGTCGACCGGAAGGAACAGGTTCCACAGGCCTTCGGCCCGGGCCTTCTTCTTGAGCTTCTCGATCGTCTGCAACGGCGTCCACCGCTTGCCAGCCGCCGTGTTCGCCGCCAGTTCGGCTGCGTAATCGGCCTCGGCCGGGTAGACGTGTGCGTCCATGAAGGCGCCGACGCGTTGCTGCAGTTGCCGGGTCTTGGCCGAAAGTTCGAAATCCATGCTGCCTGTCTCCTGAAAAAGGTGGGGCCGGCGCGTTCAGGCCTGGCGGGCGAAATGCCAGGCCATCTCCGCCATCGGCCGCGCGCCGCGGCCGGAAGCCACGGCCTGCTCGCTCGATGCGGTGCCTTGCTGGGCGCGCCAGGCGATCCCTTGCAGGATCGCGGCGATGCGGAACATGTTGTAGGCGAGGTAGAAATTCCAGTCAGGCGCCAGCGCTTCGGGCGTGGTGATGCCGGTGCGCTCGCAGTAGCGACGGATGTATTCGCTCTCGGTCGGGATGCCCAGGCTCTTGACGTCCACGCCACCGAGTCCGCGGAAAGAACCGGGGGGGATGTGCCAGGACATGCAGTGGTAGCTGAAGTCCGCCAGCGGATGGCCCAGGGTGGACAACTCCCAGTCCAGCACGGCGATGGCGCGCGGCTCGGTGGGATGGAACATCAGGTTGTCCAGGCGGAAGTCGCCGTGGACGACGCTCACCAGGTTCTCGTTGCGTCCGCTGGCGGGGATGTGCGCAGGCAGCCATTCCATCAGCTTGTCCATCTCGGCGATGGGCTCGGTGACCGAGGCCACGTATTGCTTGCTCCACCGACCGATCTGGCGCTCGAAGTAGTTGCCCGGCTTGCCGTAGCCGGACAGCCCGCGTGCAGCAACGTCGACCGTGTGCAGCGCCGCGATGACGCGGTTCATCTCGTCGTACAGCGCCGCGCGCTCGGCGTTGGCCATGCCCGGCAGGGACTGGTCCCACAGCACGCGGCCGCTCATGAACTCCATCACGTAGAAGGCGCGGCCGATCACGGCTTCGTCCTCGCACAGGACATACATGCGCGGCACAGGCACGTCGGTGCCGGCCAGGCCGCTCATCACCTTGTATTCGCGCTCGACGGCGTGTGCCGACGGCAGCAGCTTGGCGACCGGGCCGGGCTTGGCGCGCATGACGTAGCTGCGGCCCGGCGTGACCAGCTTGTACGTGGGGTTGGACTGCCCGCCCTTGAACATTTCCACCGTGAGCGGGCCTTCGAAGCCGTCAAGGTTGCGCGACAGCCAGTCCGACAAGGCCTGCACGTCGAATGCGTGCTGGGCGGAAACGGGGCGCGTGCCGACGAAGTTGTTGAAGTCCTGCTGGGTCATGTCTGCCTTGCCGTGAATCGGCCTATTGATCGGATTCGGAGATGCGCATGAGCGCCGCGCGATCGAGCACCACCAGCCCGCCGGACTCCACCCGGATGGCGTCCTCGCGCTCCATCGCCTTGAGTTCCTGGTTGACGCGCTGCCGCGAGGCGCCGAGCAACTGCGCGAGTTCCTCCTGCGCCAGGTGCAGGCCGATGCGGGTCTGCGAGCCATCGGCGAGGTTGGGCACGCCATAGCTGCGAACGAGGTGGATCAGTTGCTTGGCCAGCCGCGCGCGCAAGGGCAGCGTGTTGAGGTCCTCCACCAGGCCGAAAAGCTGCCTGATGCGGCGTGCCTGCAGCCGCATGAGCGCTTCGTACAGCTCGACGTGCGCGGCGAGGATCTTCTGGAAGTCGGCCCGGGCCACGCACAGGATGGTGGTATCGCCGTGCGCATAGGCGTCGTGCGTGCGCCGGTCGCCGTCGAACATCGCCACGTCGCCGAACCAGATGCCCGGTTCGACATAGGTCAGCGTGACCTGCTTGCCCGATACCGCCGTCGAGCTGACGCGCACGGCGCCCTTGGCGCAGGCGATCCATTGTTCCGGCGGATCGCCGCGGGCCGCGATCAGGTCGCCGTCCTTGTAGCGTTTGACGAAGGCGCATCGAAGAATGTCGTGGCGCAGGGAAGGGGAGAGGGAGCCGAACCAGCGACCACTGTTGATCGCCTCGCGTTCCTCGATATTAAGAATGGGGTCTTCCATGTTCTGTCCTGTCGGCGACTGAATGCTGAGACGCGGTCGCGCAAGCGACCGCACGACGTCAGCGGTACTGGGGCTTTTCCTTGGCCAGGAACGCGGCGATGCCGACGCCGGCGTTGGGGTGATGCAGGTTGCGCACGAAATGATCGCGCTCCGCGTTCAGATGCTCGCTCAACGTGGCATGCGAGCCTTCGCTCAGCAGTTCCTTGGCGCTGGCCAGTGCGTTGGGGGCCCTTTCGTTCAAGCGGGCAGCAATGGCCAGGGCGTCCGACAGCGCATGCCCGCTGTCGGACAGGTGGTTGACCACGCCCAGCGCGTGCAGGCGGTCGGCTGCTATGCGCTCGCCGAGCATCACCCATTCGGAAACGATCTGACGCGGGAGACTGCGCGCCAGCTGCCATGTCATGCCGCCGTCCGGCGACAGCGCGATGTTGCTGTACGAGGCGGCAAACACCGCGTCGCGGGCGGCGACGATGAAGTCGCAGGCCAGGGCCAACGAGAAGCCGGCGCCTGCGGCGGCGCCCTCCACGGCGGCGACGATGGGCTTGGGAAAAGCGCGCATCGCCTCGATCCAGTTGTGCAGCCCTTCGATGCTCTCTGCCTGGAATTCGGGCTCGCGCGCCCGGTTGGCCTGCAGCCGCTGCAGCGAGCCGCCGGCGCAGAACCAGCGGCCTTCGCCCGCCAGCACCACGCTGCGAACCTCGGCGCTGGCACTGGCGCGGTTGAGGGTTTCGACACCGGCTGCGTAGATCTCCGGCCCCAGTGCATTGCGTTGTTCGGGGTTGGAGATCCGAAGCACCATGGTGGCGCCTTCGGAACTGCTCTTGAGTTGTGCGGTCATGCGTGGAGTGGTGAGTTCGAAGGGTTCAATCTTCTTCGTGCTTGAGGCTCAGTCCGAGGGCGCCGCGGCGCCGCAGCCAGGGACTGGGGCGGTAGCGCGGATCGCCGTAGACGGTCTGGAGGTTGAACAGCACCTCGAGCATGTTGGTCGGACCGAAGGCGTCGCCCATGGACAGCGGGCCCTGCGGATAGCCCAGGCCCAGGCGTACTGCGGTCTCCAGGTCTGCCGGCGTGCAGATGCGTTGCTGGCACATGTCGGCGGCAATGTTCACGATCGTGGCGATCACGCGCTGAGTGACGAAGCCACCCGAATCGCGGATCACGCTGACCTTCTTGCCGTCGCGGGCGAAGAGGGCGTGCGCGGCTTCGCGCATGTCGCGCCGGGTGGCAGGGTTGCCCGCCAGGACGCGGCGCCTGGTCGCGGCATCGTCGACCAGCATGTCGATGCCCACCGTCCGGCTCGCGTCGAGCCGGTCGACCGCCGCGACGGTGGTCACGTCGAATCCGAGCGGGGCCACCAGGATCAGCGCCGCGGACGACGGTGCGGCCCCGGTTTCGATGGTGGCGCCCAGTTCGTGCACCAGCCGCAGCAGTTCGGCGCGCCGCGCGGCGCGAGGCGAGACCCATACCGGCGGCACCGTGCCCACCTGCGGCGCAGGCGGTTCGTCAGGCACTTGCGCCACGCCGTCGACGTATCGGTAGAAGCCCTCGCCGGTCTTGCGGCCATAGACGCCGGCCGCCACACGCTGCGCAGTGATCACGCTCGGCCGAAAGCGCGGCTCCTCGTAGTACTGGCGGTAGATCGATTCCATCACCGGATGCGAGACGTCGACGGCGGTGAGGTCGAGCAGTTCGAACGGGCCCAGGCGAAAACCGGCCTGGTCCTTCAGGATGCGGTCCACCGTCGCGAAATCGGCAACGCCTTCGCCGACGATGCGCAGCGCTTCGGTGCCGTAGCCGCGGCCCGCGTGGTTGACGATGAAGCCGGGCGTGTCCTGGGCCTGCACCGCGGCATGGCCCATCTGGCCGGCATAGGCCGCCAACCGTTCGCACAGCGCCCGCTCGGTGCGAAACCCCGCGACCACCTCCACCACCTTCATCAGCGGCACCGGGTTGAAGAAGTGATAGCCGGCGAAGCGCTCCGGACGGGCCAGCGCGGCGCCGATGGCTGTCACCGACAGCGACGATGTGTTGGTCGCCAGGGCTGCATCGGGACGCACGACGGCCTCGAGCGCGCCGAACAGTTCGCGCTTGATCGCCAGGTCCTCGACCACCGCTTCGATGATCAGGTCGCAGGCCGACAGATCCTGCAATCCGTCGACCGCCTGGAGACGCGCGGCGAGCTCCGTCCGTTGCGTGCCGGTGAGCTTGCCCTTTTCTTCCATGCGGACCCATTGGCCGGTGATGGACTCCAGGGCGGACCGGGCTGCGCCGGGCTGCGTGTCCATCAGCAGCACCTGGCTGCCGGCTTGCGCCGCGATCTGCGCGATGCCGCGGCCCATGGCGCCGACACCAACCACGCCAACTTTGTTAAACATTGCGCTCATACAAAAATCCTGTCTCCTGGAACATCAGTGGAAAGTATCGGGTGGCGTGTCAGAATACGTTTACTTTTGATTACTGTCGGGTCGAATTGAAAGTCCTGCGTCAGACGGCGGCGATTCTCTTGCTTGGGGCATTTCAGCCCTCGTTTGCGTTGTCGATCGGGTCTGCTCAAGGCACTGCCTGGATCGGCCAACCGCTCGACGTGGTCATTCCTCTGTCGCTCGACGGCCGCGATGCGGGAGGAAGCCTGTGCCTCGAGGCGGACGTCCGCCAGGGCGAGTCCCGGATGGACGACAAGCGCGTCATGCTGTCGCTGGACCCGGGCCCGACGCCAGACACGCCACGCGTGCACGTGCGCACGACACACGCCATTGTCGAGCCTGTCGTGTCGATCAGGCTCAGCGCAGGCTGCGCTTTCAAGTCTACGCGCCAGTACACATTGCTGGCTGACCTGCCGGTGACCCCTGCGGTGGTGGCACCGCCGACGCGGGCTGCGCGCCCGGCGCGCGATGCCACGGCCGACGCGTCGCCCGACGCCTGGTCGGGCGCGCCGGTTGCCGCACCGGCCCCGACGCAACGCAGCGCGACTCGCCGGGCGGCATCCGGCGCGTCATCCGCCCGCAACGCCGAGGCCACGCGCCGGCGCGCGAGCGCTGCGCCGCCAGTGCGTCGTCCGGCGGACCCGCAGGTCGCGAAATCCGCGCCTCGGCCGAAAAAGGCGCCTGCGGCAAGGCAGGCGCCAGCGGCAGCCCCCGCGCCCGCTGCGGGAGCGGCGCCGGCGCCGGCACCGGCACCGGCACCGGCACCGGCACCGGCACCGACGCCCGGTACGGCCGTGGAAGGCCAATCGCGCCTGCAGATCGAGCCGCTGACGCCGTCGACGTCGATTGCCGGCGCACTGGCCACGCGGCCGGGGGCGGCGGCGCCGGCGGCCGGCTCCACGTCGGTGCCGCTGACTTCGGGGGCGGGAGGCTCGTCCACCGGCGGCGTCGTTGGCTCGACGCCGGGCGGCGCCACTGGCGCTGGAGAGCCCACGACGTTGGCGCAATCCGGAACCGATGCCGACGCCCTGCAGCGGGAAGTGGCCCGGATGAAGGACATGGAAGATGCACTGGCAACGCTGCGCGTCCAATCGGCGCAGACCCAGCGCCTGCTGCTTGAGTTGCGTGGCGAACTGGCCGAGGCCGAATCGGGCCGCTACCGGAATCCGTTTGTCTACGGCCTGCTGGCGCTCGTGGGCGGGCTGCTGCTCATCCTGCTCCTGATGTGGCGGTCTCTGCGGCGGGCCAGGAACGCGCAGTGGTGGATCGAGGGCGAGGGCGACGGCGATTCGGTGCCCCGACGCTTTCGAGGAGCGATTCCGGGGCGCCTGCCGCGCCGCGGCGATTGGCAGGACGATGAGGACGAAGACGGCGATGAGCATGGCGCGTCCGCAGCGGCGATCCTCGACGCCGAGGAGACCGGTGCACCGGCACAGGGCTTGCGCCGTGGTGTCCTGGATACGGGAGCGGTCGATCGGGCGCCGGTTCGTTCGGTCAACGCGGAGGAACTCTATGACGTGCAGCAGCAGGCCGAGTTCTTCATGTCTTTGGGCAAGCACGAGCAGGCGATCGGCGTGCTGCGCGACCACGTGGCGGCCAATCCCGGCACCAGCGCGCTGGTGTACCTGGACCTGCTGAGCGTCTTGCACGCCCTCGGCCGCAGGGACGACTATGCGCGCCAGGCCCGCGAGTTCGAACACCGCTTCAACGCCGAAGTGCCGCCCTTTGACACATTCGACCGGCAAGGCAGAGGCCTGGGCGACTACAAGCCGGTGCTCGATCGCATCGTGGCGCTATGGCCCGGTCCGGGCACTTCGGAGTTGATCGAAGAACTGGTGTTCCGCCATCCCGGCTCGCAGGAGGGTGTGTTCGACCTGCCGGCCTACCAGGAACTGCTGCTTCTCCATGCCGTGGTGCGCGACCTCGCCGATCATCCGGCGCCGCACGCCCAGCCGGCGCCGGCATTCCCGGAAGATCACGCGCATTCGCCCCCGGAGCCGATGGGCGCGGGGGAGGTCCAGCCGTGGGAAGAGGGGGACGATCAGACGGTGCCGATGCCCTACCTGCCCGAGGGCGGGCGCAGTCCGGCCCCGATGACCATGCCCGCCGTCGGCCTAGACCTGGCCGACCTCGATCGCACGGCGTTCCAGACGCTGCGCGCACCGATCGAGAACCTGCCCGAGCCGACGGCTCCGGCGCCAGTCGATCCGCACATCATCGACTTCAATCCGTTCGACCCGGAGAACGACGACGAGCTCAAGCCGGGCCGGTTCCACATCAAGCGCTGACGCCAGCTGTCGGCGCAGGCTTCAGCGGCGAACCTGCAGCGCGCCCGGATTGATGATGTTCGTGGGATTGCCGCGGATGAAATTCGCGACGTTGTCGAAAGCCTGCCCGAAGTACGACTCGTAGCTTTCCTGCTCGACGTAGCCGATGTGCGGCGTACAGATGCAGTTTTCGAGCCGCAGCAGGGCATGACCCTGCAGCGGCGGCTCGCTCTCGAACACGTCGACTGCCGCCAGGCCCGGGCGGCCACGATTGAGGGCGGCCAGCAATGCATCCTGTTCGACCAGTTCGGCGCGCGAGGTGTTGACGAACAGCGCCGTGGGTTTCATGCGCGCCAGGTCTTCCAGACGCACGATGCCGCGGGTCTCGTCGGTCAGGCGCAGGTGCAGCGAAAGCACGTCCGCGCTGGTGAACAGCGCCTCACGGCTTGCTGCCACCTGGAGACCGTCGGAGCGTGCCTTGGCGCAACTGTTGTCGCTGCCCCAGACCACCACCTGCATGCCGAAGGCCTGCCCGTAACGCGCCACGAGCTGGCCGATGCGGCCGTAGCCCCAGATTCCCAGTGTCTTGCCCTTGAGCACGGAGCCCAGGCCGAAGTTGGCCGGCATCGAGGCCGACTTGAGCCCGGACTGCTGCCATGCGCCATGCTTGAGGTTGCTGATGTACTGCGGCAGGCGCCGCATCGCGGCCATGATCAGCGCCCATGTCAGTTCTGCCGGCGCCTGCGGCGAGCCGGTGCCTTCGGCGACCGCCACGCCCATCTCGGTACAAGCCTGGATGTCGATGTGCGAGCCCGCGCGACCAGTCTGCGAAATCAGCTTGAGCCGGGGCAGCTTCTCGATCAGCGGGCGCGTGATCTGCGTGCGTTCGCGAATCAGCACGATGACGTCGGCGTCCTTCAGGCGCACCGAGAGCTGCCCGATGCCCTTGACCGTGTTGGTGTAGACCTTGGCGGGGTAGGCGTCCAGCGTGGCTGCGCACTGCAGCTTGCGTACCGCGTCCTGGTAGTCGTCGAGGATCACAATGTTCATGGCCCACTATTGTGCCCTGCGCCCGCCCATTGCCTCCCGCCCCGCCGGCCCGGCCGGCCTCCGGGGGGAGCAGCGGCCTGCTCCCGGACGCCCGGACGGCGTTGCCCCAGCGCGCGCGTCAGTGGGCGGGGCGCGCCGCTGCGTCCGGGCCGTTCGATTCCAGTGCGGCCAATCGGTCCAGTTCGGCGCAGACGTCGGCCATGCGTCCGGAAATGACGACCCGTCCGGCGTCCGTGGCGCGTGCATGCGACTCGACCACGCGCACGACGCGCAATGGCCGCGACTTGCGCATGGCGGCGGTGTCGGCGCCCGGGACGGAGGCAGGGCGCGTGGGGCAACTGGGCCGGATGGCCACGTAGCGAAGTTCGGCGCCGCGGGCGTGGCGGCGCGGCGCAATCCAGCGGCCGGCCAGGGCCTGCAGCGGGGAAAGAAGGTCGGTGAAGGCGAGAAGCGCGATTCCCATGTGAACTCCAAGGATGGCTAGGGGTTGGACACAGGCAGGATTGCTTTCGACTTCGGGCCGCTCCAGGGTGATGGCCTTGCCGCCATACGCCCGCCACCTGGTGCGGTCCTGCGGTGCTACATGAGCATCGTGTTGCGGATCAGCCCTACCGCCAGGCCCTCGATCTCGAAGGGCTCGCCCGGCTGCACCACGATGGTGGGGTAGTCCGGGTTCTCGGCATGGAGTTCGACTGCGTTGTGGGTGCGCTTGAGCCGCTTGACCGTGACCTCGTCGCCCAACCGGGCCACCACAATCTGGCCATTGCGCGCCTCCTTAGTGGATTGCACGGCCAGCAGGTCGCCGTCCATGATGCCGGCGTCGCGCATCGACATGCCGCGAACCTTGAGCAGGTAGTCGGGCTGGCGCTGGAACAGGCTGCTTTCGACGTAGAACGTCTGGTCGACGTGTTCCTGCGCCAGGATGGGTGAGCCCGCGGCGACGCGGCCCACCAGCGGCAGCGCCAGTTGCGCCAGGCCGGGCAGGGGAAGCGAGAACTGGCTGTTGCGGGTGGCATTGAGGGCCCGCAGTGCCTCGCCCTTGAGGCGGATACCGCGCGAGGTGCCGCTGACCAGCTCGATGACGCCCTTGCGGGCCAGGGCCTGCAGGTGCTCCTCGGCCGCGTTGGCTGACTTGAAGCCCAGTTCGCCGGCAATCTCAGCCCGCGTTGGCGGGGCGCCGGTACGGGCGATGGCGGCCTGGATCAGGTCCAGAATCTGCTGCTGGCGGGCAGTAAGCTTGACGGCGAAAGACGCTTTGAGCATGGCGGCTAGACTCCTGGGGCAGTGAGCTGGTGTTTCATCCAGTACCTGTATTTTTAAACAGTTTCATGGGTTTGGCAAGCATGGCTGAAGAAGGGCTTGAACTGTCGCGTGGGCGCATCGTCATCCTGGGTACCGGCGGCACGATTGCCGGGCGCGCCGCCACCCGCGCCGACAACGTCGGCTACGTGGCAGCCCAGGTGGGCGTCGGCGAGCTTCTGGCGGGCATCGAGGCCCCCGCCGGGCATGTGCTCGAGGTCGAGCAGGTGGCGCAGGTCGACAGCAAGGACATGGACTTTCCGGTCTGGCGGCAGTTGGCGCTGCGCTGTGCGCATTGGCTGGCGGACCCGCAGGTGCGGGGCGTGGTCATCACGCACGGCACGGACACGCTGGAAGAAACCGCATGCTTTCTGCAGCGGGTGCTGCCTGCCCGGGCCAAGCCGGTGGTGCTGACGTGCGCCATGCGACCTTCCACGTCGCTGTCGCCCGACGGCCCGGGAAACCTTCGCGACGCGCTGGCGGTGGTCGCAGCCGAGGGTGCCCGAGGTGTCAGCGTGGTGTGTGCCGGCGTCGTGCACGCCGCGCAGGATGTGCAAAAGGCCCATACCTACCGCCTCGACGCATTCGACTCCGGCGACGCCGGGCCGCTGGCCTATGTCGAGGAAGGCCAGGTGCGGCGGTTGCGTGACTGGCCGGCGTCCGCCGACGGTGCGCTCCTGCCGCGCGTGGGCGCCGCGCAAGCGTTGCCGCGCGTCGAGATCGTGTTCAGCCATGCCGGCGCCAGCGGCGCGCTGGTCGATCTGCTCCTGCGCGAGCGCCAGGCGCCTGGCACCGCGCGCCCGATCCAGGGCCTGGTATTGGGCGCCACCGGCAACGGCACGCTGCATCACGAATTGGAAGCCGCTGCGCTCAGGGCCCAGGCGGCGGGCGTGGCGGTGCTGCGCGCTACGCGGTGCCTGCAAGGCCGCATCCTGCCCAGGCCGGGCGATGCGCTGCCCTCGGCAGATGCTCTTGGGCCGGCGAAGGCGCGCGTGGCGCTCATGCTGGAACTGCTGGCGGACTCTGCCGCCTGACCGGGATGTTCAGTGCCCTGCAGACGAGCACTTGGGCCTATCCGGCGCTCGAGGCCCTGCACGTGGTGGGCATCGCCTTGCTCGTGGGCAACCTGGTGGCGCTGGAGCTGCGCGTCTTCGGGCGGGCGCCTGCGCTGCCGGTGCAGGCTCTCGCGCGGCTGTCGCTCGGCCTTGCGCTCGGTGGGTTCGGCCTGGCAGCCTGCACCGGTGCGCTGATGTTCGCGACCCAGCCGCAGGAGCTGCTGGCCAACGCCGCTTTCATCACCAAGATGTGCTTGCTCGCGGCCGCCGGCGTCAATGCGGCGGCATTTCACGCGCGCGGATCGCTGCGTCGCCTGGATGCCCTTGCGCGCATCCAGATGATCGTTTCCACGGCGCTGTGGCTTGCGGTTATCTTCTGCGGTCGCTGGATCGCTTATTGACGAAAGAGGAATCGACCATGAAACGACGCCTGTTCCTTCTGGCCACATCGGCTTCGCTGCCGCTGCTGGCTCCCCGGGCCTGGGCCCATCATGGATGGAGCGGTTTCGACCAGGGGCATCCGATCTACCTGGAGGGCCGCGTCATCAAGTCGCAGTGGCAGAACCCGCATGCGGAGCTGGTGATCGAGGTCCCGACCGACCTGAAGGTGCCGGCGTCGCTGCTGCAACGCAGCCTGCCGGCGCAGACGGCAAAGGTGGATGGCCCGGCCTTGGTGGCCAAGGCGGCGGCGCCCAAGCGCAGCGACCGTCAATGGACCCTTGAGCTCGCTCCGTTGTCGCGTATGGAAGCCTGGAAGGTCGCGCCCATCAAGCCTGGCGAAGTGATCTCGGCCGTGGGCTACACCGCACAGGGCGAGGCCGGGGACCCCGTCATGCGGGTGGAGTACCTTTTCGTTGCCGACCGGACGTACGGATTGCGTTCGAGCCCGGCCTGAGCACGGGTTCGGCCCTCAGCGCATCCGGGCGCGGACGGCGAGCCTCAGGCGGAGAGGGCCTCCAGCGCCCGCTGCGTGATCTGATCGACCGGGCCGGTGCCGCTGATCTTGCGGTACTTGGGCGCGGCGTCCGGTTCGGCCTTGGCCCAGGCGGCGTAGTAGTCGACCAGCGGACGGGTCTGCTGGCTGTAGACCTCCAGCCGCTTGCGCACCGTCTCTTCCTTGTCGTCCTCACGCTGGATCAGCGCCTCGCCGGTGACGTCGTCCTGGCCTTCGACCTTGGGCGGGTTGAACTTGACGTGATAGGTGCGGCCCGAAGGCGCATGCGAGCGGCGCCCGCTCATGCGCTCGATGATGTCGTCGAACGGGACGTCGATTTCGAGCACGTAGTCGAGCCTGACGCCGGCCGCCTTCATGGCATCGGCCTGCGGAATGGTCCGCGGGAAGCCGTCGAACAGAAAGCCGCCTCCGCAGTCCGGCTGGGAGATGCGCTCTTTCACGAGATTGATGATGAGGTCGTCGCTCACCAGCTGGCCGGCTTCCATCACGGCCTTGGCCTGCAGCCCCAGAGGGGTGCCCGCCTTGACGGCGGCGCGCAGCATGTCTCCTGTAGAGATCTGGGGAATGCCGTATTTCTTGCAGATGAAGGTCGCTTGCGTGCCTTTTCCGGCCCCGGGGGCGCCCAGCAGAATCAGTCTCATTTCGTCCTCGGAGGATTTGTATTTTGTGCGTCGCGCCGGCGCGTGGTTGCTTGGATGGATGCGGTCCGGGGGCGTCGCGAGGATAGCATGTGCAGCCGGGCGATCACCCCGCCGCCCGGGCCTGCTCAGCCCTCGAACAGGCGGCGGACGCGCTCCAGATCGGCTGGCGTGTCCACGCCCGGACCGGGCGCATGCGCGCTCTGGTGCACCGCGATCCGATGTCCATGCCACAAGGCACGCAACTGCTCGAGCGCCTCGCCGGTTTCGATCGGCGCGGGCGGCAGGGACGGGAAACTCCTCACGAAGCCGGCCCGGTAGCCGTAGATGCCGATGTGGCGCCAGGGCGCCGGCGACGGCAGCGCGCTGAAGCCGCCACCGGGCAGGTGCCCGTCGCGCCACCAGGGAATCGGGGCGCGGCTGAAGTACAGCGCCATGCCGCGCGCGTCCAGCACGGCCTTGACGACGTTGGGGTTGAGGAATTCCTCCAGGCTGTCGATGGCGTGCACGGCAGTGCTCATCTCGGCCTCTGGGCGTTCGGCCAGCGTGCAGGCCACGGCATCGATCAGGTCGGCCTGGATCAGGGGCTCGTCGCCCTGGACGTTGACCACGAGCGCCTCGTCCGGCAAGCCCAGCTGCACGCAGGCTTCGGCGAGGCGGTCGCTGCCGCTGGGATGGTCCTTGCGCGTCAGGAGCGCCTCGACACCATGGGCCGCGCAGGCGTCGACGATGCGCGCGTCGTCTGCAGCCACCACCACGCGGGCCGCGCCCGATTGCCCGGCGCGCCGCGCGACGTGCACCACCATGGGCAGGCCGGCAATGTCCGCCAGCGGCTTGTCGGGCAGGCGCGTCGACGCCAGCCGGGCCGGAATGAGGACCGTGAAGCCGCGGGCCGCGTTCATCTCAGGTGCGCTCAGAGGCCGAGTTCTTCGTCGGTCAGGACGCGTGCCTCGACCTCGAGCAGGACCGGGATGCCGTCGCGCACGGGGTAGGCCAGGCGCGCGCTGCGCGACCACAGCTCCTGCCCGGCGGGATGCCAGGTGAGAGGGCCCTTGGTCACGGGGCACACGAGCAATTCGAGAAGCTTGCTATCCATCGGCCGATGATAGCTTCGCATCGAGCGCCGCGAAGAACGCCGGCTCGGGTTCGAAGAGCAGCGGGACGGCCAGCGCGCCGGGTTCGCGCGGCCAGATCTTGGCGGCGTCTTTCTCGGTACACAGGACGGTCAGGCCGGCGCCGGCCAGCGATTGCCAGCTGGAGAAATCGTCGTGATCCGGCAGCGCGACCGTGCGCTCCAGGACGAGGCCGCGCGCCGCCAGCATGTCGAAGAAGCCCTGCGGCCGCGCGATGCCGGCCACCGCCGCCAGCCGCCGGCCAGCCAGGTCGGCCAGTGGCACGGTCGAGCCGTCCCGCCCGCGAGCGGCGTCGGCCAGGCTGCGCCTGCCCCGAAAGCCGGTGAACGCCGGCCGCGCCCCAGTGTGCAGCACCAGGTCGCAGCGCCGCGGCCAGGGCTCGCGCAAGGGGCCCGCGGGCAGGAGCCAGCCGTTGCCGGTGCCGCGGTCGTCGAAAACGCACAGCTCCAGGTCGCGCGCCAGGGCCAGGTGTTGCAGCCCGTCGTCGCAGACCAGCCAGCTCACTTGCGGATGACGTGCGGCCAGGGCGCGCGCAGCATCGATCCGCTGCCTCGCGACGAACACCGGCGCGCCGGTGGCGTGTTGGATCAGCAGGGGTTCGTCGCCGACGTCCGTGGGCGAGCTGTCCGCCAGTACCTCGCGGCAGTCCCGGGTCCGGCGGCCATGGCCACGCGAGATGACGCCGACGCCGATGCCGCGCTCCTGGAGGTGCCGGACCACGGCGATGGTGGTGGGGGTCTTGCCGGCGCCACCGGCGACGACGTTGCCGACCACCAGGACGGGGCGGGGCGCGCGCCAGCTGCGCAGCAAACCGGTGCGATAGGCGGTGCGGCGCAGGGCGGCCAGCGATCCGAACAGCAGGGACACGGGCCACAACAGCCGCGCCGTCGCGCCGCGCTGGAGCCAGGCCCGCTGCAGGTCCAAGGCTATTGCCCTGCCTGGGCGGCCGTTTGCGTCGCGAACGTGATCTGCAGCAGCCCGGCGCGGCGGGCGCCTTCCATCACGGTGATCACGGCCTGATGGGTGCTGCTGGCATCGGCGCTGATGATGACCACGTTGTCCTTGGCCGGGCCGGCGGCGGCGCTCAGCGCGGCGGCCACGGCTTCGACGCTGCGATCTTGCAGGGGCGTCTTGTTGATCATGTAGCGGCCGTCCGCGGCCACCGAGACGATGATCTCCTTCGGATAGTCCCGCTGCGCGTCGGCATTGGCGACCGGCAGGCGCAACTGCATCTCGGTGAACTTGCTGTAGGTGGTCGACAGCATCAGGAAGATCAGGATCACCAGCAGCACGTCGATGAAGGGGATCAGGTTGATCTCCGGCTCGTCGCGCGAACCTTGGCGGAAATCCAGCGAGCTCTTGCGTTTCACGGCCCGCTCAGCCTCGCAGCATGTTCAGGTGGCGGGCGAAGCGCTCGCTCGCCAGTTCGAGATTGAGCAGGTATTCGTCCACCCTGCTGCGGAAGTAGCGCCAGAAGATGAGCGTGGGAATCGCCACCATCAGGCCGAAGGCTGTGTTGTAGAGCGCGATCGAGATGCCGTGCGCCAGTTGCGCCGGATTGCCCGACCCGACTGCACCGGAGCCGGGCGACTGCGAACCGAAGATCTCGATCATGCCGATCACCGTGCCCAGCAGGCCCAGCAGCGGCGCGGCCGAGGCTATCGTTGCCAGAGCCGCCAGGTAGCGCTCGAGCTTGTGCGCCACCTTGCGGCCGCTCGCCTCCATCGCGGCACGGATGTCGTCGTCCGTGGAGGCCGGGTTGGCATTGAGCGCCCGGAAGCCCGAGGCCAGGACTTCGCCCAGCGACGAGTTGCGCTCGAGCTTGTTCACCACGTCAGGCGCCGGCACGGAGTCGCGCGAGACGCTGATGGCCTCGTCCAGGAGTTTCGGCGGCAGCACCCGCGAGATCTTGAGAGACGTGAAGCGCTCGATGACCAGCGCCAGAGCAATGACGGAACAGGCAAGCAGGGGCCAGATCGGCCAGCCCGCGGCAACTATGATCGAGAACAAAAGACCTCCGGTCCCTGTAAAAGAATGCAAATGCGCGTCGATTATCCACCGCGCGAGCAGCGTGCAAACCCTGTCGGAGCATGTCGGATTCGGCCCACACTTTCTGTTGATAACTTTGTGATTAACCGGCCCCTCCGACCCCGGCGGCCCGCATGGTTGCGCGGTTGCGCCGGGGCGAACGAAAAATGAGCAGGGCATTGCCCAATGAAATCAATCACTTGCACCACAACATTGGCCTTCCGTGGTGGTCGCGTCGCGGCCGATCGTGGCTTGCCGCGTTGTGGACGAGTGCATCGCAGCGGATACATGCCTGGTGATCGAACATAACTTTTCCTCTCCCGGCGCCCGTGTGTGGGCCGTGGGTGCGCTTTGCCGCGCCGTGGCCGATACGCTGGACGCGCGGTTCAACCCGGTGACGGTGCGCGGTGAGATCAGCGGTTTCTCCCGTGCAGCCAGCGGTCACTGCTATTTCGGGCTGAAGGACGACGCAGGCCAGCTGCGGTGCGCGATGTTCCGGCGTTCGGCATCGCTGCTGGATTTCTCGCCTCGCGAGGGCGACCAGGTCGAGGCGCGGGGGCGCCTGGCGGTCTACGAGCCGCGTGGCGATCTGCAACTCGTCGTCGAAAGCCTCACGCGCGCCGGGCAGGGCGCCTTGTTCGAGCAATTCCTTCAGCGCAAGGCGCGGCTGGAGGCGCTGGGCCTGTTCGACAACGAACGCAAGCGCCCGTTGCCGGTGCTGCCACGCGCCATCGGCCTGGTCACGTCGACCGGTGCGGCGGCATTGCACGACGTGGCCACCGCCTTGCGCCGCCGCGTGCCGCACATTCCTGTGGTGCTGGCGCCGGCGCAAGTGCAGGGCGCGGCCGCGCCGGCCGAACTGGCGCGCGCATTGCGGTCGCTCTACGCGCTGCGCGACCCTGCGCCGGACGTGATCCTGCTGGTTCGCGGCGGCGGCTCCATCGAGGACTTGTGGGCCTTCAACGACGAGCAACTGGCGCATGTGATCGTGCAAAGCCCGGTGCCGGTCATCTGCGGCGTCGGCCACGAGACGGACTTCACCATCGCCGACTTCTGCGCCGATCTCCGCGCCCCCACGCCCACGGCTGCGGCAGAGCTGGTGAGCGCCTCGCGCGACACCTGGCTGGGCGCGCTCGAACTGCTCGAAGGCCGCCTCGAAGACGCGGTGACGAGCCGGCTCGACGCGCTGGCGCAGCGCCTGGACCGGGCTTCTGCGCGAATGGGCCGGCCGTCGGGCATCGTGGCGCGCCAGCAGCTGGGCTGCGCCCACCTGGCGCAGCGCCTTCATCACGCGGCACTGGCGCGGCTGGTGCGTGGTGCCGAGGCCCAGCGCCAATTGCAGCAGCGCCTGCCGCGCGCGCTGGCGCAGACTCTGGCGCAGCGCGACAACGCACTGGCTCATGCCGCCACCCGGCTGCAACTGCTGGATCCAAGCCTCGTGCTGCAGCGCGGCTATGCCTGGCTGGCAGACGACCGCGGCCATGCCTTGGGCAGCATCGAGCAGCTCGAGCCCGGCGCCGAAATCAACGCCCGGCTGGCCGATGGCCAGGCCCGCATGAAAGTGCTGGACACGCGGCGAACGCGCAGCGGTCCGACAAACGGGTCGCCTGAATAGTTTCTAGAATGGGCTGTTCACCAGTTTCATCAACCACCCACGAGCAAGAAATCATGGAACACGTTCTGCCTGCGCTTCCCTACGCCCTCGACGCCCTGGCGCCCGAGTACTCCAAGGAAACGATGGAGTACCACTACGGCAAGCACCACAATGCCTACGTCGTGAACTTGAACAACCTGCAGAAGGGCACCGAGTTCGAGAACATGCCCCTGGAGGAAATCATCAAGAAGTCCAGCGGCGGCATCTACAACAACGCGGCCCAGATCTGGAACCACACCTTCTTCTGGAACTGCATGAAGCCGCAGGGCGGCGGTGCGCCGAGCGGCGCGCTGGCCAAGGCCATCGATGCCAAGTGGGGCAGTTTCGACGCCTTCAAGGAAGCGTTCACCAAGTCGGCCGTCGGAAACTTCGGCTCCGGCTGGACCTGGCTGGTCAAGAAGCCGGACGGCAGCGTCGACATCGTCAACACCGGCCCCGCCGGCACGCCGCTGACCACGGCAGACACCGCGCTGCTGACCATCGACGTGTGGGAACACGCGTACTACATCGACTATCGCAACCTGCGTCCCAAGTTCGTCGAGACCTTCCTGGCCAAGCTGGCAAACTGGGATTTCGCTGCGAAGAACTTCGGCTGAGCGGCGCCCGTTCCAACGAAAAACCGGTCCTTGCGACCGGTTTTTTTTCATTGGGAGCGCGCCGCGCCGGCGGCGTTCAGCGTGTAGCGGAGAAGGGCGAGCCGCCGAGCCGGCTGCCCGCCTTGATGTTCTTGCGCTCGAACCAGCCTTGGTTCATCTCCAGCACGAAGCGCACCGGCTCCGACGAGCAGTGGTTGTCGGTCGTCTGCGGCTGCATGTCGGCCAGGTTGACGATGCGGCCGTCCTCGGCAATGAAGGCCGCCGTCAGGGGCAGCAGCGTGTTCTTCATCCAGAAGCACTGCGGCGCCGCCTGCTCGAATACGAAGAGCATGCCTTCCTGCTGCGGCATCTCCTTGCGGAACATCAGGCCGATCTCGCGCTGTGTCGGCGTGGCGGCCACCTGCGCCTCGATCTGGTACATGCCGGCGGACAGATGCACCCTCGGCAGGCCGGACTGCGGCTCGCCCTGCGCTTGCGCGAGCGCGGCGACCGGAGCGAGACACAGGAGAAGCAAGGCGATGCGGCGCGGCAGGCGGGTCAATCGGATCATGTCTTGAAAATATGGACGGTGGAGCCGCCGGCACGGCGGCCGAAGAAGCGGCAATGGCGCGGCGGCAGCTTACAACGTCGCAGACGTCCCAGGGTTCCCATTGGTTGACAGCGCCGTCTTTCAGCGCCGTCTTTCAGCGCCGTCTTTCACTGTTGCTCTAGAATTCCGGGGCTCAACCTGCATTGAGCCCGTCGACGCCTGTCTTTGCGCGTCGGCGTTTTCATTTACCCCGGAGCCAACCCCCTCATGTCCGCCTACCAGCACATCAAGGTCCCGACCGAAGGCCAGAAGATCACCGTCAACGCCGACAACTCCCTCAATGTGCCTGACCAGCCCATCATCCCGTTCATCGAGGGCGACGGCACCGGCATGGACATCACGCCCGTGATGCTGAAGGTGGTGGACGCGGCCGTGGCCAAGGCCTACGGCGGCAAGCGCAAGATCCACTGGATGGAGGTCTTCGCCGGCGAGAAGTCGACCAAGGTGTACGGCCCCGACGTCTGGCTGCCCGAAGAAACCCTGGCCGCCGTGCGCGACTACGTGGTGTCGATCAAGGGCCCGCTGACCACCCCGGTGGGCGGCGGCATCCGCTCCCTGAACGTGGCCCTGCGCCAGGAACTCGACCTGTACGTGTGCCTGCGCCCGGTGCAGTACTTCGACGGCGTGCCCAGCCCCGTCAAGGAGCCGCACAAGACCAACATGGTGATCTTCCGCGAGAACTCGGAAGACATCTACGCCGGCATCGAGTTCGAGGCCGAGAGCGAGAAGGCCAAGAAGCTGATCAAGATCCTCCAGGACGAATTCGGCGTCAAGAAGATCCGCTTCCCCAACACCTCGGGTATCGGCGTCAAGCCGGTGTCGCGCGAAGGCACCGAGCGCCTGGTCCGCAAGGCGATCCAGTACGCCCTCGACAACGACAAGCCCAGCGTGACCATCGTGCACAAGGGCAACATCATGAAGTTCACCGAAGGTGGCTTCCGTGACTGGGCCTATGGCCTGGCAGCCAAGGAATTCGGCGGCGAACTGATCGACGGCGGCCCCTGGATGAAGATCAAGAACCCGAAGACGGGCAAGGAAATCACCATCAAGGACAGCATCGCCGATGCCTTCCTGCAGCAGATCCTGCTTCGCCCGGCCGAGTACTCGGTCATCGCCACGCTCAACCTGAACGGCGACTACGTCTCTGACGCCCTGGCTGCGCAGGTCGGCGGCATCGGCATCGCCCCGGGCGCCAACATGAGCGACACCGTCGCGATGTTCGAAGCCACCCATGGCACGGCCCCCAAGTACGCCGGCAAGGACTACGTCAACCCGGGCTCCGAGATCCTGTCGGCCGAGATGATGCTGCGGCACATGGGCTGGAAAGAGGCGGCCGACCTGATCATCAGCTCCATGGAGAAGTCCATCGCGAGCAAGAAGGTCACCTACGACTTCGCCCGCCTGATGGACGGTGCGACCCAGGTCAGCTGCTCCGGCTTCGGCCAGGTGATGATCGACAACATGTGATCGCGCGGCACCCGGCTGCGACTTGCCGGGTGACGTTGCCACATCGATCCAGGGCCCCGCGATGCGGGGCCTTTTTCATGGTGGCCCTGCAAGCGCGGCCGCGGTGAGGGCGCCCAGGCGTCCTTGCCATCTGCCCGGGTCGAATGCCCATCCTCGCCGGATGCCCTTTTCCCGGCCTTGTCGCCGGCCGGATTCAGCGGCCGCGCCACAGTGCCGTTCACAATCGCACACTTGAATTGTCGGCGGACAGCCACCAATTCCAACCGGGTAGGCACGCCCCATGCGTGCTCGATAGAATGATTTTCATGGCTACCCGAATCCCCTCCGTTCCTCCCAAACCGCCGGCCGTCAAGCCGGCGCGGGACGACGGTGACTCCGTGGTCCTGGAGCGGCGGCCACAGAAGACCGCGCCGCCCCAGATGTACCAGGTGGTGATGCTCAACGACGATTACACCCCCATGGAATTCGTCGTCGTCGTCATCCAGCAGTTTTTCAACAAGGACCGCGAAACGGCAACGCAGATCATGCTCAAGATCCACCTCGACGGCCGCGGCGTCTGTGGGGTGTATTCGAGGGACATGGCTGCCACGAAGGTCAATCAAGTGATGGAGGCGGCCCACCAGGCCGGCCACCCTCTCCAATGCGTGAGTGAACCGGTTGAATAACGGTCACTCCAATCCCATCTAGCCCGTATTCACACAGCAAGGCAAAAAGGAAATCACATGATTGCCCAGGAACTGGAAGTCAGCTTGCACATGGCCTTCGTGGAGGCCAGGCAACAGCGGCACGAGTTCATCACCGTGGAACACCTGCTGCTGGCGCTGCTGGACAACCCCAGCGCCGCAGAGGTGCTGCGCGCCTGCTCGGCCAACATCGATGATCTGCGCGCGTCGCTGACCAATTTCATCAAGGACAACACGCCCCAGGTGGCCGGTACCGACGACGTCGACACCCAGCCCACCCTGGGTTTCCAGCGCGTGATCCAGCGCGCCATCATGCACGTGCAGTCCACCGGCAACGGCAAGAAGGAGGTCACCGGCGCCAACGTGCTGGTGGCGATCTTCGGCGAGAAGGACTCGCACGCCGTCTACTACCTGCACCAGCAGGGCGTCACGCGCCTGGACGTGGTCAACTTCATTGCGCACGGCATCAAGAAGAGCGACCCGCCCGAGCCGGCCAAGAACAACGAGGCTGGCGGTGCCGAAGGCGAAGAGGGCGCGGCCGAGAAGAACGAGAAGGCCTCCCCGCTCGAGCAGTTCACCCAGAACCTGAACCAGCTGGCCAAGGACGGCAAGATCGATCCGCTGATCGGCCGCGAGTACGAGGTCGAGCGCGTCATCCAGATCCTGTGCCGCCGCCGCAAGAACAACCCGCTGCTGGTGGGCGAGGCCGGCGTGGGCAAGACCGCCATCGCCGAAGGCCTGGCCTGGCGCATCACGCAGGGCGACGTGCCCGAGATCCTGGCCGAGTCGAGCGTCTATTCGCTCGACATGGGCGCGCTGCTGGCCGGCACCAAGTACCGCGGCGATTTCGAGCAGCGGCTCAAGGGCGTGCTCAAGTCGCTCAAGGACAAGCCCAATGCCATCCTGTTCATCGACGAGATCCACACGTTGATCGGCGCCGGTGCGGCCTCCGGCGGTACGCTGGACGCGTCCAACCTGCTCAAGCCGGCGCTCTCGAGCGGCCAGCTCAAGTGCATCGGCGCGACCACCTTCACCGAGTACCGCGGCATCTTCGAGAAGGACGCGGCGCTGTCCCGTCGCTTCCAGAAGGTCGACGTGGTCGAGCCCACCGTGGCCGAGACGATCGAGATCCTCAAGGGCCTCAAGAGCCGGTTCGAGGAGCATCACAGCGTCAAGTACGCCACCGCTGCGCTGCAGGCTGCGGCCGAGCTGTCGGCCAAGTACATCAACGACCGCCACCTGCCTGACAAGGCCATCGACGTGATCGACGAGGCCGGTGCGGCCCAGCGCATCCTGATTGCGTCCAAGCGCAAGAAGACCATCGGCAAGAGCGAGGTCGAGGAGATCGTCGCCAAGATCGCGCGCATCCCGCCCGCGAACGTGAGCAACGACGACCGCAGCAAGCTGCAGACGCTCGAGCGCGATCTCAAGAGCGTGGTGTTCGGCCAGGACAAGGCGCTCGAGGTGCTGTCCTCGGCCGTCAAGATGGCGCGTTCGGGTCTGGGCAAGCCGGACAAGCCGATCGGTTCCTACCTGTTCTCCGGCCCCACCGGCGTGGGCAAGACCGAGGCGGCCAAGCAACTGGCCTTCATCATGGGCGTCGACCTGATCCGCTTCGACATGTCCGAGTACATGGAGCGCCATGCGGTCAGCCGGCTGATCGGCGCGCCTCCGGGCTATGTCGGATTCGACCAGGGCGGCCTGCTGACCGAGGCCGTCACCAAGAAGCCGCATGCGGTGCTGCTGCTCGACGAGATCGAGAAGGCGCACCCGGACATCTTCAACGTGCTGCTGCAGGTCATGGACCACGGCACGCTGACGGACAACAACGGACGCAAGGCCGACTTCCGCAACGTCATCATCATCATGACGACGAACGCGGGTGCCGAGACCATGAACAAGGCCACCATCGGCTTCACCAACCCGCGCCAGGCGGGTGACGAGATGGCCGACATCAAGCGCCTGTTCACGCCCGAGTTCCGCAACCGTCTGGACGCGACCGTGAGCTTCAAGCCGCTGGACGAGCAGATCATCCTGCGCGTGGTGGACAAGTTCCTGCTGCAGCTCGAGACGCAACTGGCCGAAAAGAAGGTCGAGGTCACGTTCACCGACAAGCTGCGCAAGCACTTGGCCAAGAAGGGCTTCGATCCGCTGATGGGTGCGCGCCCGATGCAGCGCCTGATCCAGGACACGATCCGCCGCGCCCTGGCCGACGAGCTGCTGTTCGGACGCCTGACCGAGGGTGGACGGCTCGAAGTCGACCTGGACGACAAGGACGAGGTCGTGCTCGACATCACGCCGCTGCCCAAGAAGGAAGGCAAGTCCCGGCCCGAGGCCGAGGAAGCCGCCGCGGGCTGAGCGACCCGCCAGCCGCCGCCGGTTCGCCCGACGGGCGGCCGGGCATCATCAAAAGGCCGGTAGCATCGCCACCGGCCTTTTTCTTTGCCCGCGCGCTGGCCAGCGCACCGCGACGCCGACGTTAGCCGCCTTGAACCTGCACGACATACACGCCTTCACGAGTCTCTACTGGAAGACCGCGCTGTCCGTCGGCTGGAGCGCCTACATCGCCGTGCTCGTGATCTGGATCGTGATGCAGCGGCGCGCGCCGGTGTCCACGCTGAGCTGGATCCTGTCGCTGGCGCTCCTGCCCATTGCCGGGTTTTTCATCTACTACTTCCTGGGCCCGCAGCGGCTGGTCAAGCAGCGTCTGAGGCGGCTGCGCAGCCGGGCCAGTGCGCACGCACCGGCGGATGTGGCGCGCCTGCGCGAGGCTGCGGCACAGGCGCCGCCGGCGCTGCGCCAGCTGGCGGCCCTGGGCAGCGGGGCCTGTGGCCTGCCGGTCTCGAGCGCCACCGCAATCGAACTGCTGGTCGGCGGGGCGCAGACCTTCGATGCGATCTTCGAGGCGATCCGGCAGGCGCGTCACCACGTGCATCTGGAGTACTACATCGTCGAGCCAGATCTCATTGGCACGCAGCTGCGGGATCTGCTGGCCGAGCGCGCCCGCGCTGGCGTGGCGGTTCGGCTGCTGATCGATTCGCTGGGCTCCAAGCGAGTTGGCAAATCCTTTCTCGCACCGCTGCGCGAGGCCGGCGTCGAGATCGCGCTGTTCCACGAGACGCGCATCGGCCGGCGCATGCGTCCGGTCATCAACTACCGCACGCACCGCAAGATCGTGGTGTGCGACGGCCACGTCGGCTTCACCGGCGGCGTGAACATCACCGACGAGGAGGACCTGCGCACACGCGGCGACGCCTATCACGACGTGCACCTGAAGCTCGAGGGCGGCGTGGTGCGCTGGCTGCAGACGACATTCCTGGAGGACTGGACGTATGCCACCGGCGATCTGGCGCCGGACATCGACCACGACCTGCCGCACCTGATGCCGCGGGTGGAGGCCGGCGACATCGCGGTGCAGATCGTCACCAGCGGTCCCGACAGTCCACAGGAGGCCATCCACCGCATGCACGTGGCGGCGATCCATGCCGCGACCACGCGCGCCTGGCTCACCACGCCATATTTCGTGCCGGGTGAGCCGGCCTTGATGGCTCTGACCAGCGCGGCCTTGCGTGGCGTTGACGTGCGCCTGCTGGTGCCGCGCCGCAGCGATTCGCTGGTGGTGAGCGCCGCGGCACGCTCGTACTTCGACGAACTGCAGGCCGCCGGCGTGAAGGTGTGGGAGTACGAGGCGCGCATGCTGCATTCCAAGACCCTGGTGGTCGACGACGACTGCGCCATGATCGGCACCGCCAACTTCGACAATCGAAGCTTCAGGCTCAACTTCGAGGTGATGGCGGTGGTCTACGGGCCGGCGCTGGCATCCCCGCTGGGTGCTCAGTTCGAGACCGACCTGCACAACGCCGCACTGGTGCGTGCGCTGCGCAAGCGGCCCTTCTGGCAACGGCTGGGCGATTCGCTGGCGCGGCTTTTCTCCCCACTGCTTTGAGCACGCTGGCACGGGCGTGGCGCTTGCCGCGCGCCCGCGCTCGCGGCCGGCGGCGCGCATGCGGCTATGCTCGGCGGAGCATTGCGCCATCCCGCGCCGCGCGGCAAGCCGCCGGTGTTCCCGACCTATCCAACTCGCATGCCCGCCCAAACCTTCTTCTGGCACGACTACGAAACCTTCGGCGTGGTGCCGCGCCGCGACCGCCCAGCCCAGTTTGCCGGCATCCGCACCGATGCCGAGCTCAACGAGATCGGCGAGCCGCTGATGCTCTATTGCCGCCCGGCGCCCGACTACCTGCCCGATCCCGGCTCGTGCCTGCTCACCGGCATCACGCCGCAGACCTGCCTGGAGCGCGGCGTGCCCGAGAATGAATTCGCCGCGCGCATCGAGCGCGAACTCGCGCAACCGGGCACCATCGGCGTGGGCTACAACACGATCCGCTTCGACGACGAGGTGACGCGCTTCCTTTTCTGGCGCAATCTCATCGACCCGTATTCGCGCGAATGGCGCAACGACTGTGGCCGCTGGGACCTGCTGGACGTCGTGCGGCTGACGCACGCCCTGCGCCCGGAAGGCATCGAGTGGCCCGTGCGCGAGGACGGCAGCACCAGCTTCAAGCTCGAGGAGCTCACCCGCGCCAACGGGCTCGTGCACGAGGCCGCCCACGATGCCCTGTCGGACGTGCGCGCCACGATTGCCCTGGCGCGCCTGATCCGGCAGCGCCAGCCGCGCCTGTTCGATTTCGCCCTGGCGCTGCGCCGCAAGGATCGGGTCGCCTCCGAGCTGGGGCTGCCCACGTCGCCCGGCAGCGCGAAGCCGTTCCTGCACGTCTCGGGCATGTTCCCGGCCGAGCGCGGCTGCCTGGCGGTGATGTGGCCGCTGGCCAGCCACCCGACCAATCGCAACGAACTGCTGGCCTGGGACCTGACCCACGACCCGGCCGAACTGCCCATGCTGGACGTCGACACGATCCGCCAGCGCCTGTTCACCCGCACGGCCGACCTGCCCGAAGGCGTGCTGCGGCTGCCCATCAAGAGCATCCACCTGAACAAGTCGCCGATGGTCGTGGGCAATCTGCGCACACTCACGCCGGCGATGGCCGAGCGCTGGAAGCTTGACCTGCCGCAGGCCCTGCGCCATGCCGAACGCGCGGCCGGCCTGCCGGACATGAGCGCCATCTGGCCCGCCGTGTTCGAGCGGCCGCGCCAGCCGGCGACGGATGTCGACGAGGACCTGTACGGCGGCTTCGTCGGCGACGCCGACCGGCGGCGACTCGAGCAGCTGCGTGCGCTGTCGCCTGCGGAGCTGGCGGCGGCGCGTACCGGCTTCGACGATGGCCGCCTGGAGGAACTGCTGTTTCGCTATCGCGCGCGCAACTTCCCGGACACGCTTGCGCCTGAGGATGCCGAGCGTTGGGAGGCGCATCGCGCCGCCCGACTGCTCGAAGGCGAGGGCGGGGCCCGCAACGTCGATGCGTACTTCGCGCAGATCGACGAACTGGCCGAGCAGGCCGAGGGCGATGAGCGCGCCGAGGGCATTCTTTCGCAGCTCTACGACTACGCCGAAGCCATCGCCCCGACGATGTAGCCGCGTCGACCGCGGCGCGCTACTCGCTCAGCCTGCGTGGAACTTCACGACCAGCGGCACGATGAGCAGGGCCACGATGTTGATGATCTTGATCAGCGGATTGACCGCTGGGCCGGCCGTGTCCTTGTAGGGGTCGCCCACCGTGTCGCCCGTGACGGCGGCCTTGTGTGCTTCGCTGCCCTTGCCGCCGAAATGGCCGTCCTCGATGTACTTCTTGGCATTGTCCCAGGCGCCGCCGCCGGTACACATCGAGATGGCCACGAACAGGCCGGTGACGATGGTGCCCATCAAGAGTCCGCCCAGCGCCTTCGGTCCGAGCGCCAGGCCGACGACGATCGGCACCAGCACCGGCAGCAGCGACGGGATCATCATCTCCTTGATGGCGGCGCCGGTCAGCATGCTCACCGCGCGGCCGTATTCCGGCTTGGCTGTGCCCTCCATGATGCCGGGGATCTCGCGGAACTGGCGGCGCACTTCCTCCACCACCGAACCGGCGGCGCGGCCGACCGCCTCCATTGCCATGGCGCCGAACAGGTAAGGAATGAGCCCGCCGATGAACAGGCCTACGATCACCATCGGATCGGACAGGTTGAAGTCCAGCGACTGGCCGTAGCTTTCCAGCTTGTGGGTGTAGTCGGCGAACAGCACCAGCGCGGCCAAGCCGGCCGAACCGATGGCATAGCCCTTGGTCACCGCCTTGGTGGTGTTGCCCACGGCGTCCAGCGGGTCGGTGATGTCGCGCACCGAGGCGGGCAGTTCGCTCATCTCGGCAATGCCGCCTGCGTTGTCGGTGATCGGGCCATAGGCGTCCAGCGCCACTACGATGCCGGCCATGCTCAACATGGACGTGGCCGCCACGGCGATGCCGTACAGCCCGGCGAGCGTGTACGAGGCGATGATGGCCGCGCACACGAACAGCACCGGCCAGGCCGTCGAGCGCATCGACACGCCGAGCCCGGCAATGATGTTGGTGCCGTGGCCGGTGGTGGATGCCTTGGCCACGTGCTGCACGGGCGAGTACTGCGTGCCGGTGTAGAACTCGGTGATCCACACCAGCGCCGCCGTCAGCGCCAGCCCGACGAAGCAGGCGCCGAACAGCCGCATCCGGCTGCCGCTGGCCGCGATGGCGTTGTCGGGCATCAGCCAGCCGGTGACGAACCAGAAGGCGATGAGCGACAGGATGCCCGCCACTGCCAGGCCCTTGTACAACGCGGGCATCACGTTGGTCATGCCCGGCGAGGCCTTGACGAAGAAGCAGCCGATGATCGACGCGATGATCGATACCGCGCCCAGCGCCAGCGGATAGAACACCGCGTTGACCGGTGCGGCTGCCACCATCAGCGCGCCCAGCACCATCGTGGCGATGAGCGTGACGGCGTAGGTCTCGAACAGGTCGGCGGCCATGCCGGCGCAGTCGCCGACGTTGTCCCCCACGTTGTCCGCAATCACCGCCGGGTTGCGCGGATCGTCTTCGGGTATCCCGGCCTCGACCTTGCCCACGAGGTCGGCGCCGACGTCGGCGCCCTTGGTGAAGATGCCCCCGCCCAGGCGCGCAAAGATGGAGATCAGTGAAGAGCCGAAGGCAAAGCCGATCAGCGGATCCAGCAGCCGCGCCAGGCTCTTGTCCGGCGTCAGGGCGCCGTTGCCGATCAGGAACCAGGTGAAGGCGGACACGCCCAGCAGCCCGAGTCCGACCACCAGCATGCCGGTGATGGCGCCGCCGCGGAACGCCACCTGCAGCGCCGGTCCGATGCCCAGGGTCGCGGCCTGGGCCGTGCGTACGTTGGCGCGCACGGACACGTTCATGCCGATGAAGCCGCAGGCGCCCGACAGCACGGCGCCGATCACGAAGCCGACGGCGGTCGTCACGTGCAGGAAGATGCCGATCAGGATGGCCAGCACCACCCCGACGACGGCGATGGTGCGGTACTGCTTGGCCAGGTATGCCGCGGCGCCGGTCTGGATCGCCGCGGCGATCTCCTGCATTCGCGCGTTGCCGGCGTCACGGGAAAGAATCCAACTGCGGGCCCAGACGCCATAGCCCACGGCCACCAGGCCGCAGACGATCGCGAGGATGAGGGGTGTGTTGCCATTCATGCCTTTGCTTCTCCATTCAATCGTTGTGACTTCTGGAGACGAAGGGCTTTCACCGTGGGAGTCAACGCGCACGGGTGTGAACCTTCGCCGCGTTGCTTCCTCGAAGCCGCCGCGGCGCTGCCGGACGGCCGATTGGCCAACGTGGACAAATTTACAGGCAAATCCTCAACTTGGTATGAATGTGTCGTGACGCGGAAAGTAAACTTCGGGTTTGTCCGCATCTCGCGACAACTTTCCGTCTAATTCCAACTTTCAAAGCGCACACCGCCATGGCCCTCGACAAAGTCTCCCCCGGCAAGAACCTCCCGGACACGTTCAACGTGGTCATCGAGATCCCGATGAACTCCGATCCCATCAAGTACGAGGTGGACAAGGAGTCGGGCGCGATCTTCGTCGACCGCTTCATGACCACCGCCATGTACTACCCCGCCAACTACGGCTACGTGCCGCAGACGCTGTCGGGTGACGGCGACCCGGTGGACGTGCTGGTCATCACCCCCTATCCGCTGCATCCCGGCGTGGTCGTGCCCTGCCGCCCGCTGGGCATCCTGATGATGGAAGACGAAGCCGGCGTCGACGGCAAGGTGCTGGCCGTCCCGACCGACAAGGTGCTGCCCATCTACAGCCACTGGAAGTCGGTCGACGACGTCAATCCGATGCGCCTGAAGGCGATCAGCCACTTCTTCGAGCACTACAAGGACCTGGAAGAAGGCAAGTGGGTCAAGGTGCTGGGCTGGGAAGGCATCGACGCGGCCCGCAAGGAAGTGCTCGACGGCGTGGCCAACTACCAGAAGTAAGAGGCAAGGCAGGCCCGCGGCGCTGCCGGGCCGCAGGCCGCTCAGTCCTGCGCGGACGGGTTCCTGAACGGGCTGCGCTCCTGCAGGTCTTCGAGATAGTGCGCGATGCCCTGGTCCTCCCGCTCGAGGAACCGCTCCACCGCGTCGGCAAAGGCCGGGTGGGCCAGCCAGTGGCAGCTGGTGGTCTTCACCGGCATCAGCGCGCGGGCCATCTTGTGTTCTCCCTGCGCGCCGCCTTCGAAGCGGGCGACCCCGTGGGCGATGCACCACTGCAGGGGCTGGTAGTAGCACGCCTCGAAATGCAGGCAATCCACCCGTTCCAGGGCGCCCCAGTAGCGACCGTAGGCCACCGGAGGCGGCTCGCCCGCCGCGCCGGTGCCAGAAAGGGCGATCAAGCTGCAGGCGATCGGCCGACCCTCCCGTTCGGCCACGAAAAGCAGCCACGCCTCGGGCATGTCGCGGGCCATGGCATGGAAGAACTCCCGCGTCAGGTACGGCGGATTGCCGTGTTCGCGGTAGGTGCGTGCGTAGCAGCGATAGAAGAAGTCCCAGTCGGCCGCGCCGATGTCGGCGCCGCGCGCCCATCGGAACCGCACGCCCGCTTCCTCGACCTTGCGCCGTTCCTGGCGGATCTTCTTGCGTTTTTCCTGCGCCAGGCTCGCCAGGAAGGCGTCGAAATCGGCCCAGCCCTGGTTGAGCCAGTGGAACTGCACCGTGTGGCGCATCATCAGCCCGGCGTCGGCGCAGGCCGCAACGTCGTCCTCATCGCAAAAGAGCAGGTGCAGCGACGAAAGCTCTTCCTGGCCGCACCAGGCCAGCAGCGCCTGGACGAGATGGGCTCGGCTGTCGGCATCGCGCGCCAGCAGGCGCGCGCCGGGAACCGGCGTGAACGGCACCGCCACCAGCGCCTTCGGGTAGTAGTCCAGCCCGTTCTCGCGGTAGGCATTGGCCCACGCCCAGTCGAACACGTACTCGCCATAGGAGTGCGACTTGAGGTACAGCGGGCAGGCAGCCAGCAACTGGCGGCCGCGCCACAGCGTCACGAAGCGCGTGAGCCAGCCGCTGTCGGCCACCGCGCTGGCACTGCTCTCGAGCGCCGACAGGTAGGCGTGGCGCATGAACGGGGTGGGTGCCCGTTGCCTGGCAAGCAGGCCGTCCCAGGCGGCGGCGTCGATGTCCGCGACGGAGGCGACGATGCGCGCGATGAGCTCGGACCCGGCCATCGACGCTCAGGGGCGGCGCACGCCCAGCCGCTCGGCAATCCAGATGCCGCCAAGCACCATCGCCAGCGCCACGCCGTGATACACCGAAATCGGCTCGCCCAGCACCAGCATCGCCAGCAGCGGGCCGAAGATCGGCACCAAGTTGAGGAACACGCCGGCCCGGGCCGGCCCGATCAGGCCCACCGCCTGGATGAAAGTGACCTGCGAGACGAAGGAGGGCAGCAGGCCGACGAACGCAACCAGGGCCCAGCCTTGGGCGGTCGGCGCCTGCAGTTGCCCGTTCACCGCTTCCATGGCCACCAGCGGCAGCGATGCCAGGCAAGCCACCATCGCGGTGGCGGCAAAGAAGACGATGGCCGGCACCTGCGGACGCTTGCGCAGGCCCAGCGCATAGCCGGCGTAGAGGAGGCAGGCCACGATCATCCAGACGTCGCCGATGTTGAACTGCAGACGCGCGAGCTGTTCGAGCTCGCCGTGCGAGGCCACCACCGCGATGCCGGCGAGCGTCACCACCACGCCGAAGCACTGCAAGGCGTTGACCCGGGTGCCGAACAGCAGCACGCTGCCGATCAGCACCAGTACCGGAATCGTCCCCTGCAGGATGGCGATGTTGATCGCCGTCGTGTGATAGGCGGCCGCGTAGAACAGGGCGTTGAAGCCGGTGAAACCCAGCGCGCCCATCAGGGCGATCGCTCGCCAGTGACCGCGCAGCGCATGCCAGTGCGCCCGGATCGGCCCGCGCGCGAACAGCAGCAGTGCGGCGCAGCTGATGCCCCAGCGCATGAACGTCAGGAGCATCGGCGAGACCTGGCCGACCGCGAGGCGCGCGGCCACCGCGTTCGCGCCCCAGATGAGCGTGGTGAATATCAGCAGGAGGTACGCCCGGCCGGCGGATTGGGCGCCTGTGGCGGCAAGCACTGGGGAGGCGGGGGCGGAGCCGGAGGACATTGCCGGGCGAGGGTAGCAGTCCTCGCGCCGGCGCGTGGCCGATGCCCGCACAAGGCCAACGGGGCGAAGGGTGAATGACATAATCGTTGCAGCTTCTCTCGTCCAATTGCATGACTCTCAAGATCGCGATCGCGCAGCTGAACTTCGTGGTGGGTGACCTCGCCGGCAACGCGCGCCGGATCGTCGATGCGGCCCGTGCCGCCCATGCCCAGGGTGCGCATCTGCTGCTCACGCCCGAACTGTCGATCTGCGGCTACGCCGCCGAGGACCTTTTCCTGCGGCCGGCCTTCATCCAGGGTTGCGACGAAGCGGTGCGCACCGTGGCGCGCGAGACGGCGCAACTGGCCGGGCTGACCGTGGTGGTGGGCCACCCCAGCGGCCACAGCCTGCGCGGCCGATCGGTGTCGGTGCAGATGCGCCACAACGCCGCCAGCGTGATACGCGACGGCCGCATCGTCGAAACCTACGCCAAGCGCGAACTGCCCAACTACCAGGTGTTCGACGAGCGGCGCTACTTCGCGCCGGGGCAGGGCACCTGCGTGTTCGAGGCCGCAGGCGTCTCGGTGGCGCTACTGATCTGCGAGGACGCCTGGTTCGAGGAGCCGGCGCGGCTGGCGCGCGAGGCCGGGGCCGAGCTCCTGGCCGTCATCAATGCGTCGCCTTACCACGTCGGCAAGGAAGGCGAACGTGTCGAGCGCATGGCAGAGCGTGCCCGCGCCGCCGACATGCCGCTGGTGTTCGCCCACCTGGTGGGCGGGCAGGACGAGGTGGTCTTCGACGGCGCCTCGTTCGCCTTGCAGGCCGACGGCAGCGCGGCCATGCAGGCCGAATCGTTCCGTGAAGAGCTGGCCTTCGTCGAGGTATCGCGCGAAGCCGGCGTCCTGCGCGTCGCGGCCGGCCGGCAGCCTCCGGGCGCGCGCGAGCCATTGGCGCAGCTGTGGGACGCCCTGGTGCTGGGCGTGCGCGACTACATCGGCAAGAACGGCTTTCCCGGCGCCCTGCTGGGCCTGTCCGGAGGCATCGATTCCGCGCTGGTCCTGGCCATCGCCGTCGACGCGCTGGGCAAGGACAGGATGCGGGCGGTGATGATGCCCTCGCCCTACACGGCAGACATCAGCTGGATCGATGCGCGCGACATGGCGCAGCGCCTGGGTGTGCGGTATGACGAAATCTCGATCAGGGACACCTTCGAGTCGTTCAAGAAGGCGCTGGCCGGTGAGTTCGCCGGGCTGCCCGAGGACGCCACCGAGGAGAATATCCAGGCGCGCATCCGCGGCACGCTGCTCATGGGCCTGTCGAACAAGTTCGGCTCGATCGTGCTGACCACCGGCAACAAGAGCGAAATGGCCACCGGATATTGCACGCTCTACGGCGACATGGCCGGAGGCTTCGCCGTCATCAAGGATCTGCTCAAGACCACCGTGTTCGAGCTGGCGCGCTGGCGCAACGCGAACGATCCATACGGCACCGGCGCCAACCCGATCCCGGAGCGCATCATCACCCGGCCGCCCAGCGCCGAGCTGCGTCCGGACCAGGTCGACCAGGACAGCCTGCCGCCCTACGAGGTGCTCGACGGCATCCTGGCCCGCTATATGCAAGACGATGAAAGCGTCGACGACATCATTGCCGCCGGCTTCGACCGGGCCGTGGTGGAGCGCGTGGTGCGATTGATCAAGATCAACGAGTACAAGCGCCGCCAGGCGCCGGTGGGGATCCGGGTCACGCACCGCAGCTTCGGCAAGGATTGGCGCTACCCTATCACCAGCAAGTTCAACGAAACCGCCGGGAGCACAGCGAAATGAAGCAAATCACTGCCATCGTCAAACCCTTCAAGCTCGACGACGTTCGCGAGGCACTGGCCGAGGTCGGCGTCACCGGGCTGACGGTCACCGAGGTCAAGGGCTTCGGCCGGCAGAAGGGCCACACCGAGCTCTACCGCGGCGCCGAATACGTGGTGGACTTCCTGCCGAAGATGAAGATCGAGGTCGTCGTCAACGAAGGCGACGTCGAACGCAGCGTCGACGCCATCGTGAGCGCCGCGCGCACCGGCAAGATCGGCGACGGCAAGATCTTCGTCACCAATGTCGAGCGCGTCGTGCGCATCCGCACCGGCGAGACCGACGAGAACGCGGTCTAGGGCCGGGGCGGGCCGGGCGCCGCTGCGGCGGCGCGCCTATTCACAGGTTCTCGGCCAGCCGATCGCCTTCGGGGTGGCGCGGCACCTCGTCGCGCAGAGCCTGCAGCAACTGTTCCGGCACCGTGCCGGTGCGGATCAGCCCCATCTGCCATTCACCCATGAACCCTTCGCGGACGCTGTGCTGCAGGAATTGCAGCATGCCCGCGTAGTAGCCGCCCGCGTCGAGCACGCCGATCGGCTTGTCGTGATAGCCCAGCTGGCGCCAGGTCCAGACCTCGAACAACTCCTCGAAGGTGCCGATGCCCCCGGGTAGCGCCAGGAAGGCGTGCGAGCGACTGGCCATCATGGCCTTGCGCTCGTGCATGGTGTCCACGACGTGCAGCTCGTCGCACAACGGATTGGCCAGTTCCCGGTCCACCAGCGCCTTGGGAATGATGCCGACCACGCGTCCGCCGGCCGCGCGGGTGGCTTCCGCCACCGCGCCCATCAGGCCGGTGCGGCCGCCGCCGTACACCAACTGGCCGCGATTGGTGCCGATCCAACGCCCGACGGACTCGGCGGCGGCAGCGAATTCGGGCCGCGCGCCCGGGCGCGATCCGCAATAGACACAAACTGAAAAGGGAACGGCAGGAGAACTCATCCCCCGATCATGCCGCGTTCAGGCGACAAATCGGTGCCACAGGCACGCCAGCCAGACGCCGGCGGCCAGCAGCAGCGCCAGCAGCACGGCGGCACTGCCCGTGTCCTTGGCGCGTTTGGACAGGTCATGCCATTCGGGGCCGATGCGATCGATGGCCGACTCGACCGCCGTGTTGAGCAACTCGACGATCAGGACCAGCACCACGCTGCCAGCCAGCAGTGCGGTCTGCACCCAGTCCTGGCCCAGCCAGAACGACAGCGGAATGGCCACGATCGCGACGATGGCCTCCTGCCTGAACGCCGTTTCGTGCCAGCCGATGTGCAGGCCCTGCAGGGAGATCAGCGCGGCGTGCCAGATCCGTTCCAGTCCGCGCCGGCCGCGCTGGGTGTTGGCGCTGCCCTTGGCGTCAGCCATGGTCGCCATGCACCAGCCGGGTGCCGCTCCAGGCATCGTGCCAGAACTGGCCGAGCGGATGGAACCGGCTCATGACCGCCCACACGGCGACCCAGCCGAAGACGACGACGGCCGCCTCGCCGCCGCTGACCTGGAACATGGACAGCACCGCCAGCGGTGGCAGGAACCAGATCCAGGACAGCAGGTAGCGCAGCAGCGCACGCCCCTGGCTGAGCGGGCGCCCGTGCGCATCGACGATGCGGATGCGCCACGTTTTCATCGCCAGTGTCTGCCCGCGCGACCAGAACCAGGTGAAATAGACGCCGATCACGACGAACAGGAACGCCTGCAGCAGCGGGTGGCGGCTGCCGTCGACCGCATTTCGCATCTGTGTCAGGGTGCTGAACAGCCAACCCGCGATGAAGACGACGGCGAACAGCAGCATGCCCTCGTACAGCCAGCAGGCCATCCGGCGCCACAGGCCGGGGGCGCGCAGCGGTGACTGGACCGCGCCGACGGGCGCGCCCGCGTCGGCGGGCAGGGAAGTGGGAGAACTCACGCGAATCGATCGGCCCGCGGCCGGGCCGCCTATTTCTGGACGATGGGGGCCGATTGTGCCGGAGTGGAGACCTGGCTTTCGGGCGGCGCCAGCTGGATGCGCGGCGTGCGCTGGACCGTGTGGTCCAGGGGCGGGACGGGGGCCAGCATGCGCTGCGGCACCGGCCTGACCGGGACGGCGGCCCCCTTGGGTGCGCCGGCGCCTTGTTCGGCCAGCTTCTGGCGCTCTTCGGGGGGCAGCGCCTGGTAGGCCTCCCACTTGGCCCTGCGCTCGTCCGCGGGTGCCAGGCGCTTGACCTCGGCATAGTTGAGCCGCGCGCGGCTGCGCTCCTGTGGGCTGAGTGCGGCCCAGACCGTCATGCGGCTGTGCAGCGCCGACCGCTCATCGGCCGACATCTTGGCGAAATTGCCGGACAAGGCAATCCACTTGCGTTGCTGCGCCGGGTGCAACTGGCCCCAATGGCCCGCCAGCGGGGCCAGCGCCTCTTGCTGCCGGGCGCTCAGTTCGCTCCAGGCCAGGCCATTGGGCGATGCCTTGGGCTGCGCTGAGGGCCGGACCGCCTTGCCGCTCGCAGGAGGCTTGGCCTGCGTGCCTGCAGGCGGCTGCGTGGCTGCCGGCGCCGGACCCTGCGCATGCGCGCCCGCGTGCGCCAGGCTGCCCGTCAGCGCCAGCAGCGCGAGCGCGGCGCGCCAACGCGGGCGCGGAGCGGGGCCGCCGCGACGGCGCGCAAGAAGGCGTTCAGTCAGGCGCATCAACGGACCGTGGTGTCGGCGTCAGTCTTGAGGAACTGCGCGAAGCCGGGGTCGGTGTAGGCTGCGGGCGGCAACTCGCCGGACAGCAATGCGGCGTCCACCTCGGCCACTTCGTTGGCGCGGTTCTCGTCCTGGACGATCTTGATGGCAACCAGCCCCGCCACCAGCGCCACTACCGGCAGGGCCGAAGCGATGCGGGTCCACCACCCCCCGGCGCGCGACGTCGCAGGGCGTGCGGGATCGGCCCGCCCGGTCGGCGACAGTGCGGAGGTGCCCACCGCCGCCCTGCGCCGCGCCAGCGCCCGTTCGCGGCTGGCGCGCAGTCGCTCGCCGATGTCGTGCGGCAGTTCCCGTGTGCCCCTGTTCAGGTGAACCGCCACGCGCGCGCCGAAGCGCGCCTGCGGATCATCCTGCGTTGGGACGGATGCAGTCAGCGAATGAAGTGAGTTCACAATTGGATTCCCTTGGCCTTCAGCGCGCGGCTGAGGGCGTGAACGGCGCGCGAACAATGGGTCTTGACGCTGCCTTCCGAGCACCCCATGGCCGCCGCCGTCTCGGCGACGTCCATCTCCTCCCAGTAACGCAGCAGAAAGGCCTCGCGTTGACGGGCGGGCAGGGCGCTGATCTCGCCTTCGATCTCCCGCAGGACCTGGGCCCGCTGCGTGCTGTCCTGGGCGCTCTCGGTTTCCCGGGTGTCGACCGTGGCGACCAGGCTTTCCATCAGGTCGAAATCGTCCTCGCCCCGGGCTTCGCCGCCTTCGAAGTCGCTCATGTTCGAGAACAGGGCGCGCCGCGTTTTCTGGCGCCGGAACCAGTCGAGCGTGCAGTTCGACAGGATGCGGTGGAAGAGCATGGGCAGCTCCTGCGCCGGCTTGTCCCCGTAGTGCTCGGCCAGCTTGAGCATGCTGTCCTGCACGATGTCCAGGGCCGCCTCGTCGTCGCGAACGTGATACAGCGACCGCTTGAAGGCGCGCCGCTCGACGCCCTTGAGGAAGTCGGAGAGTTCTTTTTCGGAGGCCAAACGGGGAGTATCTTGGAGCGAAAGCGCGGTGAATTATGCCCGGGCGGCGGCGGCATGCCATGGCGCCCGGCGCGCCGCCCGCGCCGGGCGGGGCAGGAAAAATGCCATAATCGTGGTCTGCAAGTCAAAAGGCAAACGGGTCTTGGTCCGGCGCAAATCTGGTGCGCCCATGGTCAAGGCCTCAAGTCTCGACGCGGCTTCACAAGAGCTTGCGAAGGGGCACCCCAGGTTTTTCGTTCCCGAAGAAACTCGAAGGTTCATCATGGAAATCTCCAAGGCGGAAATCGCATCCGCTGCCGCCGCATCCTCCGGGATGGGCACGCAATCCGAAGAACTCATGGGCGCCGAGGTGCTCGTGCGCGCGCTGCAGGCCGAAGGCGTCAAGTACGTCTGGGGCTATCCCGGCGGTGCGGTTCTGTACATCTACGACGCTTTCTACAAGCAGGATTCCATCCAGCACGTGCTGGTGCGTCACGAGCAGGCGGCCGTGCACGCGGCCGACGGCTATGCCCGCGCGACCGGCGACGTCGGCGTGGCGCTGGTCACCTCCGGCCCCGGCCTGACCAATGCGGTCACCGGCATCGCCACGGCCTACATGGATTCCATCCCGATGGTGATCATCTCCGGCCAGGTGCCCACGCCCGCGATCGGGCTGGACGCCTTCCAGGAGTGCGACACCGTCGGCATCACCCGGCCCATCGTCAAGCACAACTTCCTGGTCAAGGATGCCAAGGACCTGGCGCTGACGATGAAGAAGGCATTCCACATCGCCCGCACGGGCCGTCCCGGGCCCGTCGTGGTGGACGTGCCCAAGGACGTCTCCTTCAGGAAGGTGCCCTACACCGGCTACCCCGAAAAGGTGGAGATGCGCTCGTACAACCCGGTGCGCAAGGGCCACGGCGGGCAGATCCGCAAGGCGCTGCAACTGCTGTTGGCGGCCAAGCGGCCCTATATCTACAGCGGCGGCGGCGTGCTGCTGGGCAATGCCTGCGAGGAACTGCGCACGTTGGTCGACATGCTGGGCTACCCGGTCACCAACACGCTGATGGGCCTGGGCGCCTATCCGGCATCGGACCGCAAGTTCCTGGGCATGCTCGGCATGCACGGCACGCTGGAAGCCAACCAGGCCATGCAGAACTGCGACGTGCTGCTGGCGGTGGGCGCGCGCTTCGACGATCGCGTGATCGGCAACCCGAAGCACTTCGCCCAGAACGAGCGCAAGATCATCCACGTCGACATCGATCCGTCGAGCATTTCCAAGCGGGTGAAGGTCGACATTCCGATCGTCGGCGACGTCAAGGAAGTGCTGGCGGAGCTGATCGCCATGATCCGCGAGGGTGATGCGCGGCCCGACGGTGCGGCGCTCGACAGCTGGTGGAAGACGATCGAAGGCTGGCGCTCGCGCGATTGCCTCAAATACGACCGCGGCAACAACGACGTCATCAAGCCGCAGCACGTCCTCGAGACGCTGTGGAACATGACGAAGGACGCCGACACCTACATCACCTCCGACGTCGGTCAGCACCAGATGTGGGCGGCCCAGTACTACCGCTTCGACGAGCCGCGCCGCTGGATCAACTCCGGCGGCCTGGGCACCATGGGCGTCGGCATTCCCTACGCCATGGGCGTCAAGCTGGCCAAGCCCGATTCCGAGGTGTTCTGCATCACCGGTGAAGGCTCGGTGCAGATGTGCATCCAGGAACTGTCTACCTGCCTGCAGTACAACACGCCGATCAAGGTGGTGTCGCTGAACAACCGCTACCTCGGGATGGTGCGCCAGTGGCAGGAGATCGAATACTCCGGCCGCTACAGCCACAGCTACATGGACGCGCTGCCCAATTTCGTGAAGCTGGCCGAGGCCTACGGGCATGTGGGCATGCTGATCGAGCGGCCGCAGGACGTCGAGCCTGCACTGCGCGAGGCGCGCAAGCTCAAGGACCGCACGGTCTTCATGGACTTCCGCACCGACCCCACCGAGAACGTGTTCCCGATGGTGCAGGCCGGCAAGGGCATCACCGAAATGCTGATGGGTTCCGAGGACCTGTAGAACGACTCACGCCCGCCGCGCGGAAGCGGGGCGGGCCATTCATCCCTCTTCAGAGGCGAATCTATTGCTTGTCGAGCCCGCGCATTACCGTGCACGGGGGAGGGCAGCGAAAAGAGGAGCCCGTCAACCATGAAACACATCATTGCTGTCCTGCTGGAGAACGAGCCCGGCGCTCTCTCCCGCGTCGTGGGCCTGTTCTCGGCCCGCGGCTACAACATCGAATCGCTCACCGTGGCCCCCACGGAAGACCCGAGCCTCTCGCGCATGACGATCCAGACCGCCGGGTCGGACGACGTCATCGAGCAGATCACCAAGCACCTCAACCGCCTCATCGAGGTGGTCAAGGTGGTCGACCTCACCGAGGGCGCCTATACCGAGCGCGAACTCATGATGGTGAAGGTGCGCGCCGTCGGCAAGGAGCGCGAGGAAATGAAGCGCATGGCCGACATCTTCCGCGGCCGCATCATCGACGTGACCGACAAGAGCTACACCATCGAATTGACTGGCGACATGGGCAAGAACGACGCGTTTCTCGACGCGATCGAGCGCAGCGCCATTCTCGAAACCGTGCGCACCGGGCCGAGCGGCATCGGCCGCGGCGAGCGCATCCTGCGCGTCTAGGCATCACGCCAACTTACGAATCCAAGAAGGAGCAATCATGAAGGTCTATTACGACAAGGACGCAGATCTGAGCCTGATCAAGGGCAAGACGGTCGCGATCATCGGCTACGGCTCGCAGGGCCATGCCCACGCGCAGAACCTGAACGACAGCGGCGTCAAGGTCGTCGTCGGCCTGCGCAAGGGCGGCGCTTCCTGGCCCAAGGTCGAGAAGGCCGGCCTCAAGGTCGCCGAAGTGGCCGACGCGGTCAAGCAGGCCGACGTGGTCATGATCCTGCTGCCCGACGAGCAGATCGCCAACGTCTACAAGAACGACGTCGCGCCCAACATCAAGGAAGGCGCCTCGCTGGTGTTCGCGCACGGCTTCAACGTGCACTACGGCTTCGTGCAGCCGCGCGCTGACCTCGACGTGTGGATGGTCGCACCCAAGGCCCCTGGCCATACCGTGCGCAGCACGTACACCCAGGGCGGCGGCGTGCCGCACCTGGTGGCCGTCTACCAGGACAAGAGCGGCAAGGCCCGTGACCTGGCCCTGTCGTACGCCATCGCCAACGGCGGCGGCAAGGCCGGCATCATCGAGACCAACTTCCGCGAAGAGACCGAGACCGACCTGTTCGGCGAGCAGGCCGTGCTGTGCGGCGGCACCGTCGAGTTGATCAAGGCCGGCTTCGAGACGCTGGTGGAAGCCGGCTACGCGCCCGAGATGGCCTATTTCGAGTGCCTGCACGAGCTCAAGCTGATCGTCGACCTGATCTACGAAGGCGGCATCGCCAACATGAACTACTCGATCTCCAACAACGCGGAGTACGGCGAGTACGTCACCGGCCCGCGCATCGTGACCGAGGAGACCAAGGCCACGATGAAGAAGGTGCTCAAGGACATCCAGACCGGCGAATACGCCAAGAGCTTCGTCCTGGAGAACGCCGGTGGCGCGCCCACGCTGATCAGCCGCCGCCGCCTCAACGCCGAGCACCAGATCGAAGTGGTGGGCGAGAAGCTGCGGGCGATGATGCCCTGGATCAAGAAGAACAAGCTCGTCGACCAGACTCGGAACTGACCCCCAGCCTACCTGCTGCGCAGGCCAGCCAACCCCCTTTCAGGGGGCGCCATCTGCGGCCCGGCGAAGCCGGATCCGCGGTGGCCCCGAAGGGGCTTCGCTGCGCTTGCCGCGCATGGGCAGGCTTGAAGATGGGTTGCCGGCCACCGCTTTGCGGTGGCCTTTTTTATTCAGAGCGTCGCAAGCGTGGGGCGGGGACGGCGTGCACTAAACTCGCCGCTTCATGCACGACGACACCTCCCTGGACACCGGCACCACGCCCGAGCCGCGCAAGCGGCGCAAGGGCATCTACATCCTGCCGAACCTCTTCACTCTGGGGGCGCTGTTCGGCGGCTTCTACGCCATCGTGATGGCGATGAACGCGCAGTTCGACCAGGCGACGCTCGGCGTATTCGCGGCCATGGTCCTGGACAGCCTGGACGGGCGGGTCGCGCGCATGACGAACACGCAAAGCGCGTTCGGCGAGCAGATGGACTCGCTGTCCGACATGGTGTCGTTCGGTGCGGCACCGGCGCTCATCGCCTACGAATGGTCGCTCAAGGGGTTGGGCCGCTGGGGCTGGATTGCGGCCTTCGTCTATTGCGCCTGCGCGGCGCTCCGGCTGGCTCGCTTCAACGTCAACACGGGCGTGATCGACAAGCGCTGGTTCCAGGGGCTGCCCTCGCCGGCGGCAGCGGCACTCGTCGCCGGCTTCATCTGGCTGATGAACGAATGGGGGCGGCGCGGCGGGGACGTGCTGTACCTCACGTGGCAGCAGATCACCTGGATCACGTTCGGGTTCACGCTTTATGCGGGCCTGAGCATGGTGACCAATGCCCCGTTCTACAGCTTCAAGGACATCCAGATGAAGCGCAGCGTGCCTTTTGCCGTGATCGTCCTGATCGCGCTGGGCATCGCGGTCATCAACATCCATCCGCCCACTGTCCTGTTCAGCCTGTTCGTCGTCTATGGGTTGAGCGGCTACGCGGTGTACCTGTGGCGCCGGGCCAAGGGCCAGCAGGCCAGCGTGATCAGCGTGTCGACCGACGAGCCGGACGAGCGCGGCCTGCACCGGTAGCGTCGACGGCGCCGTCCGAGCGCGGCAATTGCGCCTTCAGAGCCAAGGGTTTTCCCTTGGTCTGCCTATAATAGTTAGATAGCTAACTATTCTTTGATATCCAATGGACGAAGCCACGCGCTCGATGGCGCGCATGACCCTGACGACCGCTCTCGGGGTGTTGCAGCGCCACTACCGCGCGAGTGCCGACAAGGCCGTGGCGCAGTACGGGTTGTCCCAGGCGCTGGTGTGGCCGCTGCTGATCCTCGGCCGGCTGGGCGGTGCGGTGCGGCCCGGCGTGCTGGCCGATGCGCTCGGTATCGAGGCGCCATCGCTGACCCGTTCTCTCGACCAACTGGTGTCGGCAGGCCTGGCCGAACGGCGCAGTGACCCGAACGACGGCCGCGCCAAGACCATCCACATCACTGCCGTCGGCGAGCAGGTACGCGAGCAAATCGAGATCGTGCTGCGCGGCTTGCGCGCAGAGGTGTTCGACGGCGTGTCCGATCGCGACCTGGCGGCCTGCCTGCGCGTGTTCGTGCACATGGGCAAGCGGCTGGACTGCGCCATTCCGTCCATTCCGCTGCTCGACGGCGTGGACGATGAAGCGGGGCGGCCATGACGTTCCATCGGCCTGCCTGGCTGCGCGTGAGCGCGCCGGAGATGCTGTTTTCAGTCAAGAGTTTCGCGGCGGCGATGCTGGCCGCATACATCGCGCAATGGGCCGGCCTGCCGAGGCCGTTCTGGGCCATGCTGACCGCCTACGTGGTGGCCAATCCGTTCGCGGGGGCGGTGCGTTCGAAGGCGGTGTATCGCTTCATCGGCACCTTCGTCGGGTCCGCCGCCACGCTCGCGATCGTGCCTGCGCTGTCGAATGCACCCGAACTGCTCACGCTTGCGCTGAGCCTGTGGGTGGCCGTGTGCCTCTACGTCTCGCTGCTCGACCGCACGCCTCGCGCCTACCTGTTCATGCTGGCCGGCTACACGGCGGCGCTCATCGGCTTCCCCTCGGTCCAGACGCCGGCGCTGGTGTTCGACACGGCCAGCGCACGCGTCGAGGAGATCGGCCTGGGCATCCTGTGCGCCGCGCTGGTCCATTCGCTCGTGCTGCCCACCAGCCTGGCCGGCACGGTCATCGGCCTGCTCGATCGCACCCTCGCGGATGCACGCACCTGGTTCTCGGACCTCATGCGCGCCGGCGTCCCTGCGAACCCGGCCGAGGGCGCGGCTGATGATCTGGCTGGGACCGCGGCCGCGCCGCTGAGCGGCCTCGGCGCCGACCGGCGCCGACTGGCGGCCGACATCACGCAGTTGCGCACGCTCTCCACGCACGTGCCCTTCGACACCGGCAACCTGCGCTTTGCCGCAGGGGCGCTTCACCTCATGCAGGACGGCGTTGCGGCGCTGACGCCGGTGTTCGCCGCGGTAGAGGATCGGCTGCGTGCCCTGCACGAGGCCGAGGGCGCGCTGTCGCCCGAAGTGCTTGGCGTGCTTGCACAGGTGGACGCCTGGATCGGTGCGCAGGGCTGGCTGGACGCGTCGCGCACCGCCGCCCTGCGGCAGCAGGTGCGCGCGCTGGGCGCCGTGGGCGATCGGCGCGGGTCGCCATGGCACCAGGCGCTGTATGTCGCACTGGCCGCGCGGCTCGAACAGTTGACCGAAGGCTGGCAAGCCACCATTGCGGTGCGCGCCGACATCGACCGCGGATTGGCCGGCAATGCCGCCGCCCGGCGGCGCAATGCCGCTGCCGCCAGCGCGAACGTCCTGCACCTGGACCGCGGGATGGCACTGCTGTCGGCGCTGGCAGCCTTCCTGGCCATCGGCGCGTCGTGCGCGTTCTGGATCCTCACCGGATGGTCGGGCGGCGCCGGCGCCGCCATGATGGCCGCGATCTTCTGCAGCTTCTTCGCCGGCATGGACGACCCGGTCCCGGCGATCCACATGTTCCTGAAGTTCACGCTGTGGTCGGTGCCGATCGCGTTCTTCTACATCCTGGTGCTGATGCCGCTGGTGCAGGACATGGCGTCGCTCGTGCTGGTGTGTGCGCCGGTCTTCCTGCTGCTCGGCTGCCTGATCGCGCGCCCCGCCACGGCCGGACAGGCGATGGCCATGCTGTTCGGCGTGGCCGGCGTGCTGGCGGCGCGCGATACCCACACGGCCGACTTCGTCGACTTTGCCAACAGCATCATTTCGCAGGTGGTCGGCATCGTCATCGCCGCGCGGGTCACGGCGCTGGTGCGCACGGTGGGCGGGCAGTGGATGGCGCAGCGCCTGCAGCGCGCGACCTGGCGCGACCTGGCCGACCTGGCGCGCCATCCGGCCCACGCCGAGGCCGCCCGCAGCCATGCGGCTCGAACGCTCGACCGCATCGGCCTGATTGCTCCGCGCGTGGCGCAGGCCGACGGCACCGCCCCCGATGGCGCCGCCCAGGCCGCGTTGCGCGACCTGCGCATGGGCCTGGACATCGCGGCGCTGCAGCGAACCCGGCATGCACTGCCACCGACCGCGATGGCGCCGGTGGCCGCGTTGATCGCCAATGTGGCCGACTATTTCGACCGACGCGCTGCCGGCCGCGCCGATGCCGACGCCGCAGGCGCGCTGGCGGACCTCGACCTGGCGCTCGCGGCCCTCTTGCCCTTGCCGAGCGGCAGCGCCGACGAACGCGTGGCCGTGGCCGCTCTTGTCGGCTTGCGCCGCAATCTCTTCGCCCACGTGCAGCCGGCGTTGCCGGCCGCACTGACTGCCGGCGGCGGCAGCGCCGGCGGGCATCTCACTCCCAAGGAAGCATTCGCATGATCGGCGAGGCCAACATCTACGGCATCTACATCCCCTGGCTGGGCGTTCTCGCGCTGATCGCGCTGCCGGGCCTGTGGGTGGCACGGCGCGCGCTGGCGGCGGCGGGCCTGTATCGCTGGGTCTGGCATCCGGCCCTGTTCGACGTCGGCCTTTACCTGCTGATCCTGTTCGGCCTGACCCGCGTGACGGCGCACCTGTGAACACACCAGAAAGAACGAAGAAATGAATGAATCGACCCGCCATCCCAGGAGCGTGAACGCATGGCAGCGCCGCGTGGTCAGCGTGCTCGTCACCGCCGCCGTGGTCGGCGCCGCCGGCTGGGCAAGCTGGCGCCTGTGGGACCACTACGAGCTGTCGCCCTGGACCCGTGACGGACGCGTACGCGCCAACGTGGTCATGATCGCGCCCGACGTCTCCGGGCTGGTGACCGATGTGCCGGTTCAGGACAACGAAGCAGTGAAGGCCGGCAGCCTGCTCTTTGCGGTCGATACCGCGCGCTACGAGCTCGCCGTGCATCAGACACGCGCCGCGCTGGAGGCGCAACGGGCATTGCTTGCCCAAGCCGCACGCGAGGACGCGCGCAATGCGTCGCTGGGCAACCTGGTGTCGGCAGAAGCGCGCGAGCAGACCCGTTCGCGCGTGGCGCAGGCGCATGCCGCCGTGGCGCAGGGCGAGGTGGCCCTGCAGGGCGCCGAGCTCAACCTGCGCCGGGCCCACGTGCAGGCCCCCATGGACGGCATGGTCACCAATCTCGACCTGCGCGTCGGCGGCTATGCGTCCACCGGGCGTCCGGCGTTGGCGCTGGTCGACGCAGGCTCGATGTACGTGGAAGGCTACTTCGAGGAAACCAAGCTGCCGCGCATCCACGTCGGCGACCGCGTCGAAGTCACGCCGATGGGCGGTGGCGGCGTGCTGCGCGGCACGGTGCAGAGCATCGCGGCCGGCATTGCCGACCGCGACCGGTCCACCGGCGCCAACCTGTTGCCCAGCGTGTCCCCCAATTTCAACTGGGTGCGGCTGGCGCAGCGCATCCCGGTGCGCGTCAAGCTCGATGCCTTGCCGCCGGACGTGCGGCTCGTGGCGGGCGAGACGGTGACCGTGCAGGTCCGCGGCGCAGCGGCGGCCGCGGGGCCGGCGCCCGAGCCGGCTCCGTCGTTGCCTCCGTCGGCCGATGCTGTCGGCCGCAAGCCGGGGGAACGCCATGCATGACGCCCACGACAGAGTGCGCGCGTACGGCAGGCGCCTGGCCGGCGTATCGAGCGCGATCGCGCTGGCGGGCCTGCTTTCGGCTTGCACCACGGTCGGGCCCGACTACCAGATGCCAGCGGACGCGGCTGCGAACAAGCTCTCGGCCAACGCGCCGTTCGTTTCCGCAACGGGCGGGCAGGGCGACCAGGCCCGCGGCAAGCTCTTTACCAGCGAGGCGCTGCCGGCACATTGGTGGCGCCTGTACGACGACGCCACGCTCGACGGCCTGGTGCAGCGCGCCCTGGCCCACAACACCGACCTGCGCGTCGCAGCGGCCAACCTCGAGCGGGTGCGCCAGATGGAAGGCGTCGCCGCCGGGGCGGGCAAGCCGCAGATCGGCGCCAAGGCCGAGGCGCTCTACGGCCACGTGTCGGGGCTGTCGCTGCTGGCCGAAGACTATTCGCCGCCGAACGAAGTGGACGACGTGCTCGGCGTCACGCTGGGCTACCAGATCGACGTGGTGGGGCAGATCCGCCGCTCGATCGAAGCCGCGCGTGCCGACACCGAGGCGGCCCAGGCTGCGCTCGATCTGGTGCGCATCAACGTTGCGGCCAGCACGGCCCGGGCCTATGCGGCGGTCTGCAGCAGCGGGCTGCAGATCCGCCAGTCCGAGCAGTCGATCGCGCTGCAGCGCCAGGCGCTGGATTTGTCCGATCGCCTGCGCGAGGCCGGCCGCACCGGCAGCATCGACAGCCTGCGGGCCCAGGCGCAGCTGCACGGCCTGCAGGCGGCCCTGCCGACGCTGCAGGCGCACAAGCGCAGCGGGCTGTTCCGCCTGGCCACGCTGATGGGCGAGGCACCGGGAGACTTCCCGGCGGCGGTGGCCGACTGCGTGACGCCGCCGCGCGTGACGGCGGCGCTGCCGGTCGGCGACGGGCGGGCGCTGCTGCGCCGTCGTCCGGACATCCGGCAGGCCGAGCGCCAGGTGGCCGCGGCCACCGCACGCATCGGCGTGGCGACGGGCGACCTGTACCCCAAGATCGCCATTGGCCTGTCGGCCTCGTCGGCAGGGCCGGCGCGGGACTTCCTGGGCAAGGACGCGTTCTCCTGGGGCCTGGGGCCGCTCATCACCTGGAGCGTCCCGAGCACCGGCGTGGTCCAGGCCCACATCGCGCAGGCCGAGGCCGGCACGCGCGCGGCAGTCGCTACGTTCGACGGCAAGGTGCTCAACGCGCTGCGCGAGACGGAGACCGCGCTCGACGCCTATGCGCGCGAGTTGCAGCGCCGCCAGCAACTCGAGGCGGCCCGCGACGCGGCCGAGCAGGTCGCGCAGCAGGCACGGCGCCTGTACCAGGGCGGCAAGACGGGCTACCTTTCCGCATTGGATGCCGAGCGGTCGCTGGCGCAGGCCGAGGCCGCGCTCGCTTCGTCCGAAGGCCAACTGGCCGATGACCAGGTGACGCTGTTCCTCGCGCTCGGCGGCGGCTGGCAGGCAGAAGAAGTGCAGGCCCGGGTCGAGCCGGATGCCGCGGTGGCCACGCCCGCCGCCGGTCGCCCGGCAGGCGCAGCCGGGCGCGAAGGCTGACCCGCTTGCCAAGCCTGCGCGCACGTGTGCTAGACTTGCCCGCACCATGAAGAAGATTTCGCTGGCCCTACTAATCCTGCCTCTCGGGCGGAGTCGGTAGCGCGCGCGCATTTCCTCGACCAACGGCCCGTTAGCACCAGCAACGGGCCGTTTGCTTTTGGGGTTGCTGGTTCATCCAACCAAAGCTCGAAGATGACCATGTTGAAGCAACCCAGCCGCAAGTACCGCGCCTTCGCACCCGTCGGCCTCAAGGACCGCACCTGGCCCGACGCCGTTCTGACCCGTGCCCCGATCTGGCTGTCGACCGACCTTCGCGATGGCAACCAGGCGCTGGTCGAGCCCATGGACATCGAGCGCAAGATGCGCATGTTCGAGACGCTGGTCGCCATCGGCTTCAAGGAGATCGAGGTGGGCTTTCCCTCGGCCTCGCAGGTCGAATTCGACTTCGTGCGCCGGCTCATCGAAGAAGACCGCATCCCGGACGACGTGACGATCCAGGTGCTGACCCAGGCGCGCGACCACCTGATCGAGCGCACCTTCGAGGCCCTGCAGGGCGTCCCGCGCGCCATCGTGCACCTCTACAACGCGGTCGCGCCGGTCATGCGCCGCGTCGTGCTGGGGCTGGACGAGGACGGCATCGTGGAACTGGCCAGCACGCACGCGCGCATGTTCATGGCGCAGGCGGCACGCCAGCCGGAGACGGAGTGGACGTTCCAGTATTCGCCCGAGATGTTCTCCGGCACCGACCTGGCGTTCTCCAAACGCGTGGTGGACGCGGTCACCGACGTGTGGTCGCCGACGCCGCAGCGCAAGTGCATCGTCAACCTGCCTTCGACGGTGGAGCACTCGACGCCCAACATCTTCGCCGACATGATCGAGTGGATGGACCGCCACCTGGCGCGGCGCGACGCGATCGTCCTGTCGGTTCATCCGCACAACGACCGCGGCACCGGAACGGCCGCGGCCGAACTGGCGCTGATGGCCGGCGCCGACCGCATCGAAGGGTGCCTGTTCGGCAACGGCGAGCGCACCGGCAACCTCGACCTGGTGAACGTGGCGCTCAATCTCTACACCCAGGGCGTGGATCCCGAACTGGATTTCTCCAACATCGACGAGATCCGCGCCACGGTCGAGCACTGCAACCAGTTGCCTGTGCATCCGCGCCATCCCTATGTGGGCGACCTGGTCTACACGTCGTTCTCCGGCTCGCACCAGGACGCCATCCGCAAGGCCTTCGCGGCGCGACGCGAAGACGACGTATGGGACATCCCGTACCTGCCGATCGATCCGAAGGACGTCGGTCGCAGCTACGAAGCCGTGATCCGCGTCAACAGCCAGTCGGGCAAGGGCGGCATCACCTACCTCCTCGAGAGCGAGTACGGCCTCGAGTTGCCGCGCCGCCTGCAGATCGAGTTCAGCCAGGTCGTGCAACGCGTCATGGACGTGCAGGGCAAGGAACTCAGCGCGGCCGACCTCTGGGACATCTTCCGCCGCGAGTACGGCCTCGACGACGCGCATGCGCTGACGCACCGCGTGCTGCAGGAAGAGGGCGAGGGCGCCGGAGCCAGCGTGGTGCTGCGCGGCGACCTGGCGTGGGACGGCGAGGTGCGTGCCGTCGAAGGGCGGGGCAATGGCCCGGTGGACGCGTTCACCCGCGCGCTGTCGGACGCCACCGGCCACGAGATTCGCGTGATCGACTACCACCAGCATGCCATCGGCACCGGCGCCGATGCGCGTGCCGTGGCCTACATGGAGCTGCGCGTGGACGGCTCGCGCACGCTGTTCGGCGTGGGCGTCGACGCGGACATCATCTCCGCCTCGCTCAAGGCGATCGTCTCAGGCCTGCAGCGCGGGCGCCCGTCGTCCGCGCAAGGGGCACAATCGGCGCTCGAAACCGCCTGACGGGAGACGGCGGCACATCCCAGGAGATCCACGATGACCGACAAGCTGATCATTTTCGACACCACCTTGCGCGACGGCGAGCAATCGCCCGGCGCCTCCATGACGCGCGACGAGAAGATGCGCATCGCGCGCCAGCTCGAGCGACTCAAGGTGGACGTGATCGAGGCCGGTTTCCCGGCCAGCTCGAACGGCGACTTCGAGGCGGTGCAGGCGATCGCCAACGTCATCAAGGACTCCACCGTGTGCGGCCTGTCGCGCGCCAACGACCGCGACATCTCGCGCGCGGCCGAGGCGCTCAAGGGCGCGGCCAGCGGACGCATCCACACCTTCATCGCCACGTCGCCGCTGCACATGGAGAAGAAGCTGCGCATGACGCCCGAGGAAGTGCTCGAGCAGGCGCGCCTGTCGGTGCGCTTCGCGCGCAACCTCATGGGGGACGTCGAGTTCAGTCCGGAAGACGGCTACCGCAGCGACGTCGATTTCCTTTGCCGCGTGCTCGAAGCCGTGATCCAGGAGGGCGCGACCACCATCAACGTGCCCGACACGGTCGGCTACGCCATCCCCGAGTTGTATGGCCAGTTCATCCGCAACCTGCGCGAGCGCATCCCCAACAGCGACAAGGCCGTGTGGTCTGTGCACTGCCACAACGACCTGGGCATGGCCGTGGCCAACTCGCTGGCCGGCGTGAAGATCGGCGGTGCGCGGCAGGTCGAATGCACCATCAACGGCCTGGGCGAGCGCGCCGGCAACTGCTCGCTCGAGGAAGTGGTGATGGCCGTCAAGACGCGGCGCGACTATTTCGGGCTGGACCTGGGCATCGATGCCAGCCACATCGTGGCGGCCAGCCGTATGGTCAGCCAGACCACCGGCTTCGTGGTGCAGCCGAACAAGGCGGTGGTGGGCGCCAACGCCTTCGCGCATGCCTCTGGCATCCACCAGGACGGCGTGCTCAAGGCGCGCGACACCTACGAGATCATGCGCGCCGAGGATGTGGGCTGGAGCAACAACAAGATCGTGCTGGGCAAGCTCAGCGGCCGCAACGCCTTCAAGCAGCGCCTGCAGGAACTCGGCGTGAGCATGGAAAGCGAGGCCGACATCAACGCCGCCTTCCTGCGCTTCAAGGAACTGGCCGATCGCAAGAGTGAAATATTTGACGAAGACATCCTCGCGCTTGTCAGCGACGAGGCGGCGTCGCACGTTGGAGAGCGGTTTGGTTTTGTCTCCTTGTCCCAGCACAGCGAAACCGGTGAGCGTCCGCATGCGCGCATCGTGTTCACGGTCGAGGGCAAGGAGGTGCATGGCGAGGCGGACGGAAACGGTCCGGTCGACGCGTCGCTCAAGGCGATCGAGTCGCATGTCGCCAGCGGGGCGGAAATGGTGCTCTATTCGGTCAATGCGATCAGCGGATCGACAGAAAGCCAGGGCGAAGTGACCGTTCGGCTGCAAAATGCCGGGCGCGTGGTCAATGGCGTGGGGGCCGACCCCGACATCGTCGTCGCCTCCGCCAAGGCTTATTTGAGTGCGCTCAACAAGTTACAAAGCCAAGCTGAGAGAGTTGCCGCGCAAGGTTAGTTTATTTTGTAGTCCTTTGTTCTCAATCGAAGAAAGGTTTGCAAGTCGCTGATATTGCATATCATTTTCTGAGCCGCTACACTGCGGTCACTTTTTGTTTCCGCTGGAGAGTCTTCCCATGCCCGAAGCCCATCCCGGCCGAGTTTCCCCCCAGCGGTTGCTGCCCGGCCTGCGCATGCTCGCCGTCGCCTTTTGTGCGACGGCTTTTTTGTTGTCCGGCGCGCAGGCCGCATCGTCCAAGAAGGACGTTCGCAGCAAATCCGCCTCAACCGCCAAGAGCGCATCGGCCACCAAGACCGCCAGCAGCAAACGGGCGGTGTCGAGCCGGGCCGAGGCCAAGACCAAGACGAGCCGCACCAGCGTCAAGTCGAGTTCGCGCGTCTCGGTGACGTACACCAAATCCGGAACCGCCAAGGCGATGACCAAGGCCCGCCCGGTGGCGCGCACCTTCGAGCCGCGCCAGTCCTTCGGCCAGATGGCCGGCCTGCACGGCGCGGAGGACTCGCTCGAACTGCGCTCCAGTGTCGCTTTGGTCGTCGACCAGGACACGCGCGAAGTGCTCTACAGCAAGAATGACCAGGCGGTGCTGCCCATCGCCTCGATCACCAAGCTGATGACCGGCGTGCTGATCAGCGAGGCGCACCTGCCGCCGGACGATCTCATCACCATCACCCAGGACGACGTCGACACCGAGAAGCACAGCAGTTCGCGGCTGCGCGTCGGCACCGTCCTGCCGCGCGGCGAACTGCTGCACCTGGCGCTGATGTCGAGCGAGAACCGCGCCGCGCATGCGCTCGGCCGGACCTACCCGGGCGGCCTGCGCACCTTCGTCGCGATGATGAACGCCAAGGCGCGTTCCCTGGGCATGAACGACACCCGCTACGTCGAGCCGACCGGCCTGTCGAGCGAGAACCAGTCCAGCGCCCGCGACCTGGCACTGCTAGTCAACTACGCCTATGGCGACCCGCTGCTGCGCGAGTACAGCACGTCGTCGGAGCGCCAGGTCGAAGTGGGCCGCCGCGTCCTTCAGTTCAACACGACGAACCGCCTGGTCCGCAGCCCCGAATGGGACATCGGCCTGCAGAAGACCGGCTACATCTCCGAAGCCGGCCAGTGCCTGGTAATGCAGGCGCGCATTGCCGGGCGCAAGCTGATCATGGTGTTCCTGGATGGCGTGGGCCGCTACTCCCGCATTGCGGACGCCGAGCGGGTGCGCCGCTGGGTGGAAGCCAACCAGTACATGTCGCCGTCGGCTGGCGAGCGCCAGCAGACCGCCGTTCGCACGGTCGATTTTTCCAGCTGAGAAGGCCCGCGCCCGAGCGGGCGCCAAAGCACATTCGAAAGCGCCCGAGCCTTTGCAGGCCGGGCGCTTTGTCTTTCAGCTTCGCTGCAGTGGTCGGCGCTTCAGGAGGAGGCGGCCGCAGGCGCCGAGTCTGCCGCGCCCGCCGGTCCCGCCTTGTAGCCCAGGGCGCCTGAGATCTCGCCGGCGGTCGCCTGGAGCTTGGACAGCCAGCCTTCGTCCAGCCGGTCGGCCGGCGCCGAGATGGAAAGGCCGGCCACCAGCTTGCCCTGGTCGTCGTAGATGCCTGCCGCCATGCAGCGCACGCCCAGTTCGAGTTCCTCGTTGTCGCGGGCGATGCCGTATTGGCGGGCTTTCGACAATTCGCGCTCCAGTTGCGGCAACTGGGTGATGCTGTTTCGGGTGTGGCCGGCCAGCCCGGTGCGCGTGGCGTAGTTGCGGATGCGCTGCGGATCGTCCAGGGCCAGGAACAGCTTGCCGGTCGAGGTCAGGTGCAGCGGCGCCCGCCCACCGATGGCGCGCACCACCTGCATGCCGGAACGCTCGCTGTAGGCGCGCTCGATATAGACGATTTCGTCGCCCTGGCGCATGCTCAGATTGACGGGTTGCTGCGTCAGCTTGTGCAATTCGCGCATCGGAACGATGGCTGCGTCGCGCACGTTCAACCGGCCCTTGACCAGGTTGCCAAGCTCCAGCAGACGCATTCCCAGGCGATAGCTTCCCGCCTCGGGCCGGTCGACGAACCGGCCGACCGCCAGGTCGTTGAGGATCCGGTGCGCGGTGGACGGGTGCAGGCCGGTCTTTTCGCTGATTTCCTTGAGGGAGATGGCTTCCTCGCGCGATGCCAGGACGTCGATCAGCGAGAACATGCGCTCGATCACCTGGATGACCGGCGTGGCGGGAATGTCGGACTGTGTTTTTCTCATGGCTGGGCAGGAATGGAGCTGCCGGCCATTTTACTTTGTGAAATTAACATTGGCTTGCCAGCGGCCGTTGACCAGCACCTCGTTGGGCAGGTAGCGCGACTTGTAGGCCATCTTGGAACTGTCCTGGATCCAGTAGCCGAGGTAGACGTGCGGCAAGCCGAGTTGGCGCGCCTGCTCGATCTGCCAGAGCACGCTGAAATTGCCATAACTGGCGCCGGGTTCGGGCTCGTAGAACGTATAGACGGCCGACAAGCCGTCGTTGAGCACGTCCAGGATCGACACCATCTTGAGCTTGCCGGGGCCGCCGTCCGGCAGCGTCTCGCGAAACTCCACCAGGCGTGAATTGACCCTGCTTTGCAGCAGGAACTGGGTGTACTGGTCGATGCTGTCGTGGTCCATGCCGCCGCCGGCATGGCGGCCATTCTGGTAGCGCAGGTAGAGCTGGTAATGCTCGGGCACGAAGCACAGCCGCAGGACGCGCGCCTGCAGCCCGGCATGCCGGGCACGCGCGCGGCGCTGGCTGCGCGACGGGGCGAAGCGATCGACCAGCACCCGCAGCGGGACGCACGCATGGCATCCGTCGCAGTAGGGGCGGTAGGTGAACATGCCGCTGCGGCGAAACCCTTCCAGCACCAGGTTGGAATAGGCGTCGTTGTGAATGAGGTGGCTGGGGGTGGCCACCTGCGACCGGGCCAGCCGATCCGGCAGGTAGCTGCACGGATAGGGCGCAGTCGCGTAGAACTGCAGCGTCTGAAGCGGGAGATCCTTGAGGTGCGTCACGTCGTCGATGCGGGTCGCTCGGTCAGGAGTTCGTTCCAGTATACGGGCTTGAATTCCCACGTGGGGCCCGGCATTCGTGCGCTTTGCGCCACCTGTGCGAGGAAGTCGGCTCGCGGCATTTCGGCGGCACCCAGGCTGGCCAGGTGGGTGGTGTTCTGCTGGCAGTCGATCTGCGCGATGCCGTGGGCGCGGCAGAACGCGACAAGTGCCGCCAAGGCGGTCTTGGAGGCGTCGGGGCGGCGGGTGAACATGGATTCGCCAAACACGGCGCGACCGACGCCCACGCAGTACAGGCCGCCGGCGAGTTCGCCGCCGATCCAGGTCTCGACGCTGTGGGCGTGGCCCGCGCGGTGCAATGCCAGGTACGCCTGGACCATTTCCGGAAGGATCCAGGTGCCGCTTTGCCCGGGTCGCGCAACGCCGGCGCAGGCCTGGATCACAGCTTCGAAGTCGTTGTCGATGCGGATCTCGCAGCCGGGGGTGATGGCGAAGCGTCGCAGGGTCCTGCCGAACGAGCGGTGCAGGCGAAATTGCGCGGTCTGCAGCACCATGCGCGGATCGGGGCTCCACCACAGGATCGGCTGGTTGTCGCTGAACCATGGAAAGATGCCCTGGCCGTAGGCCTGCAGCAGCGTCGACACGTCCAGCGCGCCACCGGCGGCAAGCAGCCCAGGCACCGGGTCGTTGGCGCCCCAGGCCTGCGCCGGCGCGGGCAGGGCCTGGCCCGGGGTCAGCCAGGGCAGGGGGCGTGGGCGCATCTGGCGCGTCACCGGAGCGGGGCGTCGAGGGCCGCGGGCTTCAGCGGCCCCGCTTGCCGCCGAAAATTCCCCCCAGCACGCCGCGCAGGATCTCGCGGCCGGCCGTGGTGCCCATGGTCCGGACCGCCGACTTTGCCATGGTCTGCACCAGGCCGTCGCGCTTTCCGCCGCGAGGGCCGGTGGAGCCGAACAGCAGTTCGTTGATGTTCAGGCCGCCGAGCAGGCCCCCCGATTCCGCCCCGGCGCCGGCACCGCTCCTGGCACCGGCCGCCACGGTGGCGGCATCCGGCGCGCTTTGGGCGCGATCCTTGAGCTTTTCGTACGCGGATTCGCGGTCGACCGTCTTCTCGTACACGCCGGCCACCAGCGAGCCGGCGACCAGTTGCTGGCGCTGCTGCGCAGTGATGGGGCCCAACTGGCTACCCGGTGGAACCACGTAGACGCGCTCGGTCACGCTGGGGCGGCCCTTGGCGTCGAGCAGGCTCACCAGCGCCTCGCCGACCGCCAGCTCGGTGATGGCCGCCTCGATGTCGAGCCCCGGCTTGGGCCGCATGGTGGTGGCGGTCGCCTTGACCGCCTTCTGGTCGCGCGGGGTGAAAGCGCGCAGCGCATGCTGCACCCGGTTGCCCAGTTGGGCCAGCACGGCATCGGGGATGTCCAGGGGATTCTGCGTCACGAAGAACACGCCGACGCCCTTGGAGCGCACCAGCCGCACTACCAATTCGATGCGTTCGATCAGCGCCTTGGGCGCATCGTTGAAGAGCAGGTGCGCCTCGTCGAAGAAGAACACCAGCTTGGGCTTGTCCGGGTCGCCGATCTCGGGCAGCTGCTCGAACAGCTCCGACAGCATCCACAGCAGGAATGTTGCGTACAGCCGGGGTGAGTTCATCAGCTTGTCGGCGGCCAGGATGTTGATGACGCCCTTGCCCGAGACGGTCTGCATGAAGTCGTTGATGTTGAGCATCGGCTCGCCGAAGAACTTGTCGCCGCCCTGCGCCTCGATGGCCAGCAGGCCGCGCTGGATGGCGCCGATGCTTGCCGCGCTCACGTTGCCGTAGGCGGTGGTGAATTCCTTCGCGTTGTCGCCCACGTGCTGCAGCATGGCGCGCAGGTCCTTCAGGTCCAGCAGCAGCAGGCCGTTGTCGTCGGCGATCTTGAAGACCAGGTTCAGCACGCCCGCCTGCGTCTCGTTCAGATCCAGCATGCGCCCGAGCAGCAAGGGCCCCATGTCGGACACGGTGGCGCGCACCGGATGGCCCTGCTCGGCAAAGACGTCCCAGAGGGTGACCGGGCAGGCCTGCGGCGGCGGGGCGTCGATGCCGCGCTCCTTGAGCATGGCCGCCATCTTGTCGCCGATGCTGCCGGGCTGGCTGATGCCGGTCAGGTCGCCCTTGACGTCGGCCATGAATATCGGCACCCCGATGCCCGAGAGCTTCTCGGCCAGCGTCTGCAGGGTGACCGTCTTGCCGGTGCCGGTGGCGCCGGTGATCAGCCCGTGGCGATTGGCCAGGCCCGGCAGGAGCGCGCATTCCGTGCTGCCGTGCCGGGCGATGAGAAGAGGGTCTGCCATGGGATGCTCCGGAGTGCTTCGAGAAGGGTCCAGTCTATCCAAAGGGGCTCCCTATAATCGGCGCGTCGCTTCCTCAGAGCCCACCCCACTGGAGTTTCCTTTGTCTGTTCCTGCCGAGTCCACGAACCAACAATCACCGCTGGAAAGCGAACTGGCCACATTGCTGGTGGAGGCTCTCAACCTTGAAGTGGCACCGCAGGACATCCCGCCCGAAGCGCCGCTCTACGGCGAAGGGCTCGGGCTCGACTCGATCGACATCCTGGAAGTCGCCCTGGAAGTTTCGCGCCGTTACGGATTCCAGTTGCGTTCCGACGACGAACGCAACCAGGAAATCTTCTCCTCGCTGCGCAGCCTGGCGACGCACGTGGCGAGCAACCGGACAACGCCCTGAGTGCCGGTGATTCCCCTGACCTGAACCCGCCGCTGACGATGTCGCGCTGGCGCTTGGCATTGTGGCTCGCCGGGGGCATCGCCTATGCCGGCCTGTCTCACTGGATGATGCTCTATCACGCGGCCGCGCCCTGGGCGCTGGCGGCGCTGTTCGCACCGTTGTGGCTGGCGCTGGTCGGTCTGGCTGCTGGCCGCTTCGGGCGGCTGGGCGCGCTGGTCGTGTTGCTGGCGGGCGCGGCATGCGTCTACGAGATCGCGCACGGCCAGGCGGGCGACCCGAACCGCCTGTATGTGTTGCAGCACGTGGGCATCAACGCCGTGCTCTGCGCATGGTTCACGAGCACCCTGCGGCCCGGCAGGGTGTCGCTGATCGGTGAGTTCGCCCGCCGGATCCATCCGCTGTCGGCCGAGCAGCGTCTCTATACCGCCAAGGTCACGCGGTTGTGGGCTTTGTACTTCGCCCTCATGGCGCTGGCCTCGGTTTCCACCTATCTCATCCTGCCGTTCGAGGCCTGGTCGCTGCTGGCGAACGTGCTCACGCCCTTGTGCGTGGTGGCCTTGTTCCTCGGAGAACATTTCGCCCGCTACCGGCTGCATCCGGAATTCGAGCGATCGCGCCTGGTCGATGTCCTGCGCGTCGCCGTCGCCGGCCGGTCACGCGATACCCTTCGTCAATGACGTCTCGCCTTGCCACCACAGTCGCGCTGCCGCTGCTCTCCCAGCGCGATCTTGCCGCGCCGCTCGCCTGGCGCGCCGGCCGTCCGGTCAGCGGACACCGCTTCCTGGCGGACGTGCACCAGCTTGCCACGCGCCTGCCAACCCATGCCCGCGTCCTGAACCTGTGCAGCGACCGTTATGTCTTCGCGGTCGGGCTCGGGGCCGCGCTGATGCGCGGGCAGGCCAGCCTCCTGCCGCCCGACGCGCGGCCGGACACGCTGGCGCGGCTGGCTACTCCCGGCGGCGGCACGTACGTCCTGACCGACGATGCGCAGCTGCAGCCGCCGGAAGGCCTGGCCTGCCACCTGGTGGATCTGCCGCCGACCGAGGCGGACGACGATGCCGTGGCGCTTCCGGTTCCGGCCTTCGCCCCCGGCTGCCATGCGGTGAGCCTGCTCACGTCCGGCTCGACCGGCGTGCCACAGGCGCATGCCAAACGCTGGGACACGTTGGTGGGCGACGTTGCCGCTGCCGTGCCGCGTCTGTCGGCGCTGCTGGGGCGTCCGTCGCTGGCCGGGCTGACGCTGGTCGCGACGGTGCCGGTCCAGCACAGCTACGGCCTCGAATCGTCGGCCCTGCTTGCCATGCTCGGCGGTGCCGCCTTCGACAGCGCCCGGCCGTTCTTCCCGGCGGACATCGTGGCTGCGCTCGAAGCCGTGCCGCGCCCGCGAGCGCTGGTGACCACGCCGTTCCATCTCAAGACCCTCCTGATGTCGGGCCTGGCGTTGCCGCAGGTCGATTTCATGCTGTCGGCCACGGCGCCGTTGTCGCCGCAACTGGCTGCGCAGGCCGAGCAGGCCCTGGGCGGGCCGCTGATCGAAATCTACGGCAGCACCGAGACCGGCCAGGTGGCCACGCGCCACACGACGCGCAGCGCGGAATGGGAGACGATGGGCGAGATCCGGGTGCGCCGCGAGGACGCGGTCGGCGGTGACGGCGCCGAGCGCTACATCATGGAGGGCGACTTCGTGCCCGCCCCCACGCCGATGGCCGACGTGCTGGAGCTGCTGGACGACCGGCGCTTCCGCCTGCTGGGCCGCGCCAACGACCTGATCCACGTGGCAGGACGGCGCAGCTCCCTTGGGCACCTGAACTTCCACCTCAACAGCATTCCGGGCGTCCAGGACGGCGCGTTCTGGCTACCCGACGAGGTGGCCGACGGCGTGGTCCGGCCGGTCGCCTTCGTCGTCGCGCCCGAACTCTCCGCCGCCGACATCACGGCAGCGTTGCGCCAGCGGCTGGAGTCGGTCTTCGTGCCGCGCCGTGTGGTGCACGTGAACGCGCTGCCGCGCGAGGCCACCGGCAAGCTGGTGGTGCGCACCTTGCGCGAATTCGCCCTGGCACAGCTCGCCAGGGACGGCGAACCGGTCCGCCTCACGCGGGACGTGCCGGCCGACCACCCGGCCTTCGCCGGCCACTTTCCTGGCCACCCGCTGCTGCCCGGTGCGCTCATATTGGCCGACGTGCTGGAGGCGCTGGCACGCGTGCCGGTGCTGGCGGCGCGGCTCGGGCCGCATCCGACCCTCGCGGCTGCGAAGTTCCTGGCGCCGGTCGGACCGGGCGCGCGGCTGACTATCTCGCTCCTGCCCGAGGCCGGCGCTTCCCAGGGGGTGCGGTTCGAGGTCCATCGCGAGGATGTGTTGGCGGCCAGTGGCCGTTGGCTGTCCGGCGAGGGGGCCGCGCCATGAGCGTCCCGGCCACATCGCGGCCGGAAGCCGTGGCGGGAACGGGCGCATCGACGGCAGCCGGGTCGAGCGGCCACTGGGCCCGCATGCCCGAGCGCAGCAACCTGGTGGCACTGCGCTTCTTCAGCGCATTCGTGCTGCGCTGCGGCCGGCGCGCGGCGCGGTTGGCGCTTCATCCGCTGACCCTCTACTTCTTTCTTTTCTCGCCGGGGCCGCGCCGCTGCGTCAAGCGCTACCTGCAGCGCGCCATCGGCCCCCAGATGGGGTGGCGCGACGGCTACCGGCTGATCTACAACTTCGCCGCCACGGTTCTCGACCGCATCTTCTTCCTGCGCGGGCGGATTGACCTGTTCGACCTGCGCGTGGTGGGCAACGAGGCCCTGGACGCCGAGTACGCGCTCGGCCGCGGGGCATTCCTCATTGGGGCCCACGTCGGCAGCTTCGAGGCCGTCGGCGCGAGCCGGCAGACCAGCGCCGACGCCGAGCGCCTGCGCCTGGCCATGCTGATGTACCTGGAAAACGCGCAGCAGATCCACGCGGTACTGAGCGCCATCAGCGACGAACGCTACCGGCCGGAGGTGATTCCGCTGGGCCGGCCGGAGTCGATGCTGCAGCTGCGCGACTGGCTCGACGCCGGCGGGCTTGCCGGCCTGCTGGCCGACCGCACGCTGCCGCGCCAGGATGAACAGGAGGCGCAGCGCGGCAGCAGCCGCACCATCGACTTTCTCGGTCATCCGACCGTGTTCAGCGACGGGCCGTTCCGCCTGGCGGCGCTGTTGCGGCGCAAGGCGTTCTTCATGGCGGGCATCTACCTGGGCGGGGCGCGCTACGAGGTGCGTTTCGAGCCGCTGGCGGATTTCACCGACGTCACGCCGGGCGATCGCGAAAGTGCCATCGAGGCCGCACTCCAGGCCTACGTCCGGCGTCTGGCGGCGCTGTGCCGCGAGCATCCGCACAACTGGTTCAACTTTCATGACTTCTGGCTGGAAGACACTCGCTGAAAAGCTGGGGCGGAGCCTGCGCGTCGCCTTGCTCGGCGCGCCGCTGCTGCTGGGGCCCGCCGCCTCCTGGGCCTTCGACCTGGACGGCCTGATGGCCCAGCTCGCAGCCAGCAAGGGTGGCGACGCGCGCTTTACCGAGCAGCGCTTCGTGCGCGGCGTGGAAGGCCCGCTGGAGTCTCGCGGCACGCTGAGCTTTTCGCCGCCGGACAAGCTGGTGCGCCGTACCGAATCGCCGCGCGAGGAGTCGATGGTCGTGGACGGCAACACGCTGACCCTGTCGCGCGGCGGGCGAACCCGCACCATGGCGCTGGACAGCATGCCAGAGGTGCGCGGCATGGTGGACGCCATGCGCGGCACCCTCAATGGCGACGGGCGGATCCTGAAGCAGCAGTTCCGCAGCACGCTCAGTGGTACCGAGGCCAGCTGGGCACTGCAGCTTCAGCCCTTGGACGACCGCCTGGCGGCCCAGGTGCGCAGCATGCGCCTGACCGGCCGCGGCGGCGACGTGCTGGGCATCGAGATGGAACTCATTGGCGGAGACCGCTCGGTGATGCGCATCACGCCGGCGCGCGCCGCTGCCAAGGCGCCGTCCTGAACCGGTCGCCGCAGCGCATGCGCAAGGCCCCAGCCAGTCGCGAGCATCGGCCGCGCCGCGCGCTGACGCTCGTGCTGTGGCTCGCGGCGATGGCCATAGGCGCGCTCTTCATCGCCCGCACCCCTTTCAGCGCCGACCTGTCGGCTTTCCTGCCGGCGCATCCCGACGCCCGACAGCGCCTTCTCATCGAACAGTTGCAGGGCGGCGTGGCCTCGCGCAGCCTGCTGGTGGGGCTGGAGGGCGGCGCCGACGCCGCTCAACGCGCCGAGGTCTCCCGCGCCATGGCCAACCGCCTGCGCGACAGTGGCCTGTTCGACCTGGTCCAGAACGGGGAGCACAGCGACTGGACCGAGGCGGGCGAATGGCTTCTCGCGCACCGCTACCAGCTGGCGCCCGGCGTGGATCCTGCGCACTTCAGCGTCGCGGGCCTGCGCGATGCCGTGCTCGACACGCTGTCGCTGCTGGGTACGCCCGCGGGCAACCTCGTCAAGCCCTTGCTCGAGCGCGATCCGACCGGGGAGATGCAGCGCATCGCCGAAGGGCTGATCCCGGCAAGTGCGCCGCGCTCGGAAGGCGGCGTCTGGGTCTCGCGCACGGCACCGCGCGCTCTGCTGCTGGTCACGACCCGCGCCGCGGGCAGCGACCTCGATGCGCAAGCCGTCGCCATCGAAGCGGTGCGTACCGCGTTCGACGAGGCGACGAAGCAGGCGGGCGCGACCCGACCGACGCTGCAGATCAGTGGCGCGCCGTTGTTCTCCGTCCAGAGCCGCGACCAGATCAAGGCCGAGGCCGTCAAGCTCGCGACCATTGGCGCGCTGGTCGTCGGCGGCCTGTTGCTGCTGGCCTTTGCTTCGCCGCGGGCATTGCTGGTGGCGGTGGTGCCGGTGGCGACCGGCGTCGTCGGCGGCACCGCTGCCGTGGGCCTGGCGTTCGGCCACGTCCACGGGCTGACGATGGGCTTTGGCAGCACACTGATCGGTGAGACCATCGACTACGCCATCTACTACCTGATCCAGGCGCGTCGCGGCGCCACCGACGGCGCTCCCGGCAGCGGCTGGCGCCAGTGGGTCCGGGTCCACTGGCCCACCGTTCGGCTGGGCGTGCTGACGTCGGTGTGCGGCTTCAGCGCGCTGGTCTTCTCGGGCTTCCCGGGACTGGCGCAACTGGGCGTGTTCTCGGTGGCCGGACTGGTGACGGCCGCCCTGGCCACGCGGTACGTGCTGCCTGTCTTCACACCCGATGGCGCGTCCGGGCGCGGCCTGCGCCACCACATGGCGCAAATGGCCAACGGCCTGATGCAGGCATTGCCGCGCCTGCGCTGGCTGTTGCTGGCGCTTTGCCTGGCGTCAGCGGCGCTGCTCGCCTGGCAACACGACCACATCTGGCGAGCCGGGCTCGGATCGATGAGCCCGGTGCCGCTCGCGGCGCAGGAGCTCGATGAGAAGCTTCGCGCCGATCTCGGCGCCGACGAAGCCAGTACGCTCGTGATGGTGCAGGGCGATGACCTCGAGTCCACCTTGCAATCGGTCGAGGCCGCAAGTGCCCGCCTGCAGCCGCTGGTCGACGCTGGCCAACTGGCCGGATTCGACGCCGTCACGCGCGTGCTGCCGAGCCGGGCCGCACAGCAGGCGCGCCAGGCCAGCGTGCCGGATGCGCAGACCCTGCGCGAGCGCCTGCAGCAAGCCTTGCAAGGCCTGCCGCTCTCGGCGTCCCGGCTGGAGCCCTTCATCGAGGAAGCCTCGGCCGCCCGCACCCTGGCGCCCATCGGCCTGGCGGATCTGCGCAACGGCTCGCTGGCACCTCTGGTGAACGCCATGCTGGTCGAACGGCCGGGCAGCGGCTACAGCGCGGTGGTTTCGCTGCACCCCGGCGCCACATTCGATCCCGCCGCGCTGCGGCAGGCGCTGGCCGGCCTGCCGCAAGTCCAGGTCATCGACGTCGGCGTGGAACTCCATGCGCTCTACGCGCGGTACCTGAGCGAGGCCTTCGTGCAGGTCCTGCTCGGGGCGTTGGGCGTCGTGGTGCTGCTCGGCCTCTACCTGCGATCGTTGCGGCGCCTCCTTGCCGTGTGCCGGCCTCTGGTGGGCGCCGTGTTGCTGACGCTCGGCGCGCAAGCAGTGCTCGGCGTGCCGCTGGGCATCCTCCATCTGGTGGGCCTGCTGCTGGTGGTGGCCGTGGGCTCGAACTACGCGCTGTTCTTCGACCAGCTGCGCGAAACCGGGCGCGCCGACGAAGACACGCTGGCGTCGCTGCTGCTGGCCAATCTCACGACCGTGGTGTCTTTCGGCCTGATTGCGCTGTCGGAAATTCCTTCGCTTTCGGCCATCGGCCGGGTGGTGGCACCGGGGGCACTGCTGGCATTGCTGCTGTCTGCGGCATTTGCCCGCGGGCAGGTGCGGCCATCGGCTTAGACCCCTCGGGTCTGAGCGAAAATCGCGCAACCGCCATGATGTCGCCAACTCCCTTCGGGCTTGACGCGCTCAAGCCACTGTCGCCCTTCGTGCGCGCCAGCATCGCCTGGCACGCGCTCGCGCTGGCGGCCGCGCTCGCGTGGCCCGGCGCGCTGCCTTGGGCGGTGGCGGCGCTGGTGCTGAACCATCTGGTGCTGACCGCGGCAACATTGACGCCGCGCACCGCGCTGCTCGGCGGCAACATCACCCGCCTGCCGGCGAGCGCGGCGGACGCGGGCGAGGTGGCGCTCACCATCGACGACGGCCCGGATCCCGAGGTGACGCCGCAGGTGCTCGACCTGCTCGACGCCGCCGGCCAGCGCGCCACGTTCTTCTGCATTGCGGAGCGGGTTGCGCTGTATCCCGAGCTCGCACGGCAGATCGTGGCGCGCGGCCACGACGTGCAGAACCACACCGCCCGGCATTCGCACACATTCTCGCTGCTCGGACCCGCCGGGTACGCGAGGGAGATCGGACGAGCGCAGGACATCCTGCAGCAGGTGACCGGCGTGCGCCCGACCTGCTTTCGGGCGCCCGCCGGATTCCGCAACCTTTTCCTGGCGCCGGTGCTGCAACGCCTGGACCTGCAACTCGTCAGCTGGACCCGCCGCGGCTTCGACACGCGCGATGCCGATCCGGCCCGCGTGCAGCAGCGCCTGCTGCGCGGCCTTCGCGCCGGCGACATCCTCCTGCTGCACGACGGCAACGCGGCGCGTACGGCGCGCGGCGGGGCAGTGCTGCTGGACGTTCTCCCGCCGCTGCTCGAACAGTTGCGCCGACAGGGACTGCACTCGGTCACACTGACACGCGGGCTGAGCCGACGAGCGGCGCACGCGAAAAGTACAGGACGGGAGAGCGACGACACGCCATGACTCGATTGCCAAGCACCGACAACCACTGGAACAGCCTGCTTGTGAATGCCGCGCAGCCGTACCGGCAGGCGGGGCGCTTCGCCTGGCATTTCGCGCGTGGAAAGCTCGGGCGCGACCCGGTGTTCCGCTGGGTGGTCGAACAAGGGCTGATCATGCCGGGCCATCGCCGCGTGCTCGACATCGGGTGCGGCCAGGGCCTGCTGGCCAGCCTGCTGGCCGCCATGAACGAAATGCATTCCGACGCCCAATGGCCGACCGGCTGGTCATTGCCGCCGGCGCCTGCCCGCTATACGGGCATCGAGCTGATGCCGCGTGACGTGGCCCGTGCGGAGCGGTCGATCGGCCACCTGCAACCGCCGCCGGCGTTCGTCTGCGCCGACATGTGCAGCGCGGCGTTGCCGGCGAGCGACCTCGTGGTGATCCTTGACGTGCTGCACTACGTCGACCTGTCGGCGCAGGAGAAGGTGCTGGAACGCGTGCGCGAGGCGCTCGCCGCCGGCGCGGGCGATCGACGCGACGGCGTGCCGCCGCGCCTGCTGCTGCGCGTGGGCGACGCCGCCAGCGCGGTGGGCTATCGCATCAGCCAATGGGTGGACCACGCCGTGACGCGCGCGCGCGGCCATCAGATGCCGCCGACCTGGGGGCGGCCGCTGGCGGAATGGCAGCGCCAGCTCGAACGGCTGGGCTTCGAGGTGAGCAGCGTGCCCATGAGCCGCGGCACGCCTTTCGCCAACGTGCTGCTGGTGGCCGATCTGCCGACATGAAGGAATCCGAGTGAGCCTCTTGCAACTTGACCGCGACGGCATTGCCGCGCGCATCCCGCATAGCGGCACCATGTGCCTGCTCGAGCGGCTCGACGCCTGGGACGCGCAGCACATCGCATGCAGCACGGCCACCCACCGGCTGCCCGACAATCCGTTGCGCACCGCCGATGGCCTGATGGCGCCATGCGCCATCGAATATGCCGCGCAGGCCATGGCGCTGCACGGCGGCCTGCTGGCCAAGGAAGGCCAGGAGGCCAGCGCGGGCTACCTGGCCAGCGTGCGCAACGTTCAGTTCGGCCAGGCGAGACTGGACACGGTCGATGGCGACCTCCAGGTCCAGGCCCACCGGCTGTCCGGCGACGAACGGCAGGTGCTCTACGAATTTCGCGTCGGCGACGCCGGCGGGCGGATGCTGGCCCAGGGACGGGCCGTCGTCGTACTCAATACCCCACTTTCAACGGAAGACCTCGCATGAACTGGAGCGGCAAGCGCGCATTGATCACCGGTGCCAGTGGCGCCCTGGGCGAGGCCATCGCCCGCCGCCTCGCGGCCGGCGGCGCCACGGTGCTGCTGCACGCCAATTCGAGGCCCGAAGCCGTGCATGCCCTGGCCGAGCAGATCACCCGGGACGGAGGCAAGGCGCAATGCCATGTGTTCGACCTGCGCAGCGACGATGCCTGCGCGCAAGCCTGCCAGGCCATCCTGGCCGAGGGGCCGGTACAGATCCTGGTCAACAACGCCGGCGTGCACGACGACGCCGTGCTGCCGGGCATGCAGGCCGGGCAATGGCACAAGGTGGTCGATGTCTCGCTCAACGGCTTCTTCCGCGTCACCCAGCCGCTGCTGCTGCCGATGCTGCGCACGCGCTGGGGCCGCATTCTCAACATCTCGTCGGTGGCGGCGCTCACCGGCAATCGCGGGCAGGTCAACTACGCCGCGGCCAAGGGCGGCCTGAACAGCGCGACCAAGGCGCTCTCGCTCGAAGTGGCCGCGCGCGGGGTGACGGTCAATGCCATAGCCCCGGGCATCATTGCCTCGCCCATGGCAGACGCCGTGTTCGACAAGGCCACCATCGACCAACTGGTTCCTGCCAAGCGCGCCGGCACGCCGGACGAGGTGGCTGCCCTTGCTGCATTCCTGGCCAGCAACGAGGCGTCCTATATCACCGGGCAGGTGATCTCCATCAACGGCGGAATGATCTGAGAGGGCGTCCTGCCGGACGCGCCTATTGGAACGGCGGCAGGCGCAGCACCTTCTTGGCGACCAGCAGCGGCAGGCGCAACACGAATTCCGCCATCAACCGGGTGTGCATCCAGCTGAGCAGGGCGTTGTCGCGGACATAGTTGAAGTGCGAGACACCGCCTTCGTCCGCACTGAGGTACTTCACCGGCGCATCGATGTTGACCGGCTTGACGCCGCGCCAGGCCAGGCGCACCACCGCCTCGGTGTCGAAGTCGAAGCGGCGCATCCATGGCTGGCGTTCCATCACCGCGATCAGGTCCGCCACCGGATAGACCCGGAAGCCGTAGAGCGAGTCGCCGATGCCGGCGCACAGCGTCTCGAGATGCGTCCAGCCGTTGGACACGCGACGCCCCTGCACGCGCAATTGCGGGGCGCTGGCATCGAACACGGGCATGCCGAGCACCATGGCATCGGGCTGCCGGATCGACCGTTCCATGAACGTGCCGATCAGGTCGGCCGGGTGCTGCCCGTCCGAGTCCATGGTCAACGCGTGGGTGAAGCCGGCCGCGCGCGCCGCACGCAGGCCGTGCAGCACCGCGGCGCCCTTGCCCCGGTTGGTCGGCAGGTGCCAGACGCGCAGCCCTGGGTCTTGTTCGGCGAGCGCCTGAAGGCGTTCGCCGGTGCCGTCGGTGCTCCCGTCGATGACGACCCAGACGGGATCCCATTGGGCGCGCGCGGCGGCCACGGTGTCGAACAGCCGCTCTCCGGTGTTGTAGCTGGGAATCAGGACGAGGTGGGTGCGCGAGGCTTGGGGCATGCAGGGGGGGCGTCCGGAGCGCCTTCCACGATGTTTTCCCGATAGTACCGTTCCAGCTCCGCCAGCAACGCGTCGTCGTCGGCAGCGGGGCTGAAGCGCCGGCCGAGCCGCAGCCTGAAGGTGACCGGCAGCGGCGGCACGCGCCAAAGCGGCCATCCCTTGCGCAGGTAGGGCGTGTCGGTTTCTATGAA